>JACLAC010017154.1_pt1 | contig 131881 bp, 127 predicted proteins | sample 8027881 | NCBI WGS metagenome assembly JACLAC01 (sample SAMN15725517, study PRJNA655200) | protist metagenome | isolation source: fluorescence activated cell sorting (FACS) single amplified genomes of... | place: Spain: Blaines Bay Microbial Observatory, Mediterranean Sea | collected 2016-01-19
GAACTCTGCTAACAAGAGTTCTGTCTCTGGTGTCAAGGATTGCTCCCTCTTCAATTCTCTGGCAACAAATGGATGTCCTTTTAAGCCAAGTATAATCCATGAAAACCAGCCCTGAGCATGCTGCTGAATCAGCAATTCCTGCCACTGGACATAAGTGCTGAAAAGAGATTTATCTGAACGAAGTTGGGCCTGATACCAATTCTGATAATCGGCTTCAAGTTTTTGGATCTGTGCATTTCTGACATGATCCCAAGCCACTAAATATCTTTGTTCCACCTCCTCCAATATTATATTGAATTTCAGAGCTATCTCGTTTTTGGACCAAATAGGCTGAAGAGGCAAAATATTGGTTGCATTCAGAGCATTTACTACAGGTGGTAACAAATGAAGGAGTTGTTCCTCCAACAATTTGAGGGTAGTTCGGTCAGTTTGTGCGGGTTGATTCTGGTTTCGAAGTAATAACTCCCGCCAATCAAACATGGGTTTCTGCTTCAGGAAAAATCCTTTGGAATTGCTGAAGACCTGCAAGAATTCCATCCATCGATTGAGGAACCTGCAACATTTCTAAAGTTGTTTCTGGATGAAATCGTAGAGGGGAATTTGGCTCACTCAGCCATTCTACCAAGGCATCATGCTTCATTTTTGTGGTGGGTAATAACTGTAACCTGAGTTTGTTTTGCTTGAACTCAATTCCTGGTACTCCAAAACGCTGCCCCCAACAGCGTACTTGCGCTTCCTTGAATAGATTGATAACCGATTCAGGAATAGTCCCAAAGCGGTTTTCAATGCCTGCCCTAAGTTCCCACAATTGATCAATCTCCTGAATTGAAGACAAATGTTTATAGAGTGCCAGTCGCTGACTAGTGCTTTTAATATAACTTTCAGGGATTTTTTCCTCCAAAAAGCCAATCTGCACCTTCATTTCCTCAAGCGAAACGAGGGCTGCTTGCTCAATTCTTCTCACCGCCCGATCAATCATCTGCGTGTAAAGTTCAAGCCCAACGCTAGCTATGTTGCCAGATTGTTCCGATCCAAGTAAATTCCCTGCACCCCTTAGTTCCAAATCTCTCGAAGCCACTTTGAAACCAGCTCCCAAATCATTGAGTTCCTGTAGAACCTTCAATCTCTCTTGAGCTACGTTGGATAGTATTTTCTCCTGCGGAACAAGTAGATATGCATAAGCCTGTACATTACTCCGCCCTACTCTTCCACGGAGCTGATAAAGTTGGGACAGCCCAAATTGATCCGCATTATTGATGATGATTGTATTGGCTCTTGGAATATCAAGACCCGACTCAATGATTGTCGTAGCAACCAATACGTCGTACTGCCCGTCCATAAAGTCGAGCATCAAGCGTTCCAGCTGACTCTCTCCCATTTGTCCATGACCAACACCAATACGAACATTCGGTAGGATATCCTTTAAGTAATTCCCATACTGAAAGATTGACTCTACTCGATTATGGACAACATAAATCTGGCCACCTCTTCGAATCTCTCTGCTGACTGCTTCCTGAATAATATAGTCGTTGGATTTCAGCAGTCTGGTCCGAACGGCCATTCGGTCAGCTGGAGCCGTATTGATGATACTCAGATCTCTGATACCTGTCAGAGACATATGCAGCGTTCTGGGGATCGGTGTTGCAGACATGGTCAGCACATCCACTTCAGCCCTAAACTGCTTGATCCTTTCCTTGTGCTTAACCCCAAAACGTTGTTCTTCATCCACAACCAACAATCCTAAATCTTTGAACTCAACATCCTTTGAAAGTAGTCGATGGGTGCCAATTAAAATATCTACCGTCCCGTCACGAAGACCCCGAAGTACCTCTTTCTGTTCACCAAGGCTTCTAAATCGACTGATCACCTCAACTTTAGCAGCCGAAGATTCGAATCTTTTTGAGAACGAGACATGATGTTGTTGGGCTAAAATTGTGGTCGGCACTAATATGGCCACTTGTTTTCCAGCAGAAACCGCCTTGAAAGCAGCCCTCATTGCAACTTCGGTCTTGCCAAATCCAACATCTCCACAGATCAGACGATCCATTGGCATTTCGGATTCCATATCCGACTTCACATGCCCAATGACTTCATTCTGATCGGGAGTTTCTTCATAGGGGAAGCTCAATTCAAATTCTTGCATTTCAGAGTCATCTTTTGGAAAAGAGAACCCCTTTCTAGCCTTACGAGCAGCGTAGATTTCAGTTAATTCCTCTGCAATATCTTCTACAGCTTTTGCGACCTTGCTGCGTGTCTTTGTCCATGCTTTGTCCCCAAGCTTGTTTAGTTTAGGCGACTGTCCATCTGCATTGACGTACTTCTGAACCAGATGAAATTTCTGCATGGGAACATACACTTTCTCATTTCGAGCATATTCCAAGACCATAAAATCAGAATCAGATGTACCTACTGGGATCTTGGTCAAACCCATATACCGTCCAATCCCATAATCTAGATGTACTACATGATCCCCCTCATTCAGATCCTCCAGAGAATTTCCGACTGCTTGAATCTGGGCTCGATTTAAACGTCTCCGCCGATTCTTTTCACCAAAGATCTCCTCTTCCGTTAACAAGGCAAAGGCCGGTTGACCAGACCCATCTATCCAGCGAAATCCTCCTGAAAGGGGCCCAACAAATATTGGTAACGCACCCCGATGATTTACTTGTTCATTGTTTGACTCTATCCACTGAAGCCACGGGAAAGTCGTTGAATTCAGCTCCCCGTTGGGCACTGTAGCTTCAATTCCCAGATCACCAAGGAGTTGACGGAAATGATCTGCAGTTGTTTGGGTTTTGGCATTCAAGAAAATCGGAGCACCCTGAGAACGCCACTCCTGGAGTAAATTGATTACATGACCCACTGCAGACACAGCACCAGCTTTTTCAAAACCTTGCCTCAGACCTCGATTATCAATCGTGTTAAACAAAGTTGATGGGCCAACAAAAGACTCATCATCTTCATTCTTACGCTGCTGAAAACACCGTAATCGAACACGCCGCTCCATCTCTGCCTGAAACTGTCGATGATCCAGATACATTTCCTCTGGAGGTACAGTCAGATTGCCCTGCTGCACGCTCATCTCATATTCCATGAACACTTCATCATAGAAGTTTTTCGCTCGCTCAGCGGTTTTGGATGCTTCGTCCAAAACGATATAAGCATCTTTCGGCAGGTAGTCTAATAAGGTATCTAAGCCTTCATAGAATAAAGGAATTAACGATTCCATGCCGGGAAAGAACTCCGCATCCTGCAGTCGTTTACGCATGTGTTGCCGTAGGCTCTCTGCAACTTGATCGCGGTACTTGGTTAATTGTTGTCGAGCAAACTGCCGGTGCTTCTCACTGTAAAGGACCTCCTTAACCGGTAGAATGTTCACAGACTCTAGCTCAGCCGTATCTGTGAGCTGAGTATCGATCTGAAAATGTTGAATCGTGTAAAGGCGATCCTGTCTCCAACCAAGCCGCAGAGGCTTTTCAAATTCAGCTAAGAAGAGATCGATCACCTCTCCATGAGTACTAAATTCTCCTGTTTCTTCTACCCGATCCACCTGAACATATCCTAACTCCAGCAGATTGCGCAGAAGACTCTCGATTGAGATCAGGTCACCAACTTCCAGCAGTTGCCTAGCTTGAATGAACTCTTCTCTAGGCATCAGCTTCTGCATGAGTGCCTGAGGCGTTGTGATCAAACAACGAACTTCACCAGATAATAGTGCCTCAAGAGTCGATAGCCTTCTCCCAACAAGTTCTCCATGTGGTGAAAAATTGTCATAAGGCAGAGTATCCCACTGAGGAAAGAGTCGAATACCTTCCTGGTCCAGAAACCACTCTAGATCCTCCTGAAGTTGTTCGGCTTTCTCATAAGACTGAGTGATGATTACCATCATTGAGGATAGTTGGCGGATTACCTCAGACAGCAACATGGTCTTGGAGGTGCCACGAAGGCCATACCAATTGGTGCATCGACTTTCACGGATCAACTGTCGAACTGCTTTTTGCGGAGAAGAATTCATGCAGGAAAAAGTTCCTCAAATTGATGGCGTTTCCAAAGGTAAGGAGCATCCATGATGGTCCCAGGTTTTTCAGCGTTTTCTAGAAGGTTCAGGCAATCCATCAGAATCTGCAATTGTTGGCTTCGATTTCCAACTTCCCCAAGCGCGTGACCAAAGGGATAACGCAGGTGATAGGATCTTGGGAGGAATAGTCGTTCCGTGATACTTCGCATAATCGTTATGCTAATGGTTGAGATCCCTGCTGCCTCAAGATTTCTTTGTACCAGACCGACCGTCTGGTTACACAGTCCTCAAGCTGGTACAAGAAGCGCCAAATCTGTGTATTCATCTCGTAAACGATCTGCCAACTCTTTTGCAGTTTGATGAAGTAATGTTGGTAGGTGAGGACCTGTGATGTGTCCCATCAAAGAGAAGTGGCTGCTGGACAGAGAACCAATTTTTCCGAAATTTCTTAATTCACGAAGTCGCTCCAAAGGGAAAATAAGGTTCCAATCTCTTTCAGCATCCGCATGATCGTAGTAATTGTGTGTGATCTGCCATTTATTGGAATCAGAATCTAGAGGAATAGTGCGGAAGGTGGAATCCCCGTTGGGATCACCCATATCAAAAGGGGGATCTGTGTCTAGATGAAGCCCCCCCGAAGTAATCAAGCATATCTGAGATTCCTCAATCGGCTTTTTTAGGGGTGTCCAGGGCCCACTATTGAACTCGATCTCCCTATGGTTTTTTGACCAGAGTTCACGTACTGTTGCACTCTTAAATAACTGAAGCGAAAGGAAGGACAAAATCTGTGCGATCACTCGGGAACTAGGATAGTAATTAGTAGTAGCAGCGAAGACGGATATAGGCAGAATTGATTCTATCTTCAGATTCTAAATGGAATCCAGCATTCGTTAGGGAGAATTGTTCTTTGAAGGAGTTGTGTTGGCGACCCCTGTTATTTAAATCACAAGTGACGGTTACGAAACGCTCTGTCTCGCCCTGTTGGCACTTCAAGGTCTTCCCTTCCAGTAGTAGTTCACTCGTGATCGTAGTCCAGAAATCACTTATTTCACAAATCCAGTCACCCTGTTCCCAGATTGTGCCCGCTTCCCGAACGGCAAAGACTTCATGCGATAACCCATAACCTTCCGCATAGACTACCACATCCCATTTGAAGAAATCTGCCTTCAAGATATTAGTCATGGGAAGCAGGAGTAGGCAAAGACTAATTCCCCTTTTCCAAAACATTGAAGCAACTCTTTATCAAAGAATCCCATTCCCCTGGGAACAGTAAAGTTTTCAAAAGTGCCAAGTCTGATTGATCAATGCTATGCACTTGATTGTGAATTGATCTAGCACCCTTCTGATAACCATGAACCTCCTCATCAGCTTCACGATTAGTATCGCCATGACTGACTCCCGAAGATTTATCCCATTCAAGAACTTTCTCATGAAAGATGATTTGAATTCCGCTTAAGCGCTCTCGTAGATCGAGCCAGACAAATGCATGGATATCTGGGTCATCACACGCAAAGCTCACTTTGCGTACGCCATTCTCCCACTCCTCAGTCTTACTACTTCGAATAAGATATAATTCCCTCATGATGAACTTACTTGATGGAGGCCAACCCTTGCGACTCGGCCCAGGGTTCGTCAGACTGTTTGGAGAAGATTGAGAGTTGAGTCCTCTTCAGGATGTGCAAAGTACATTTCAAATCTAAAATCCTCCCTTCCAAAAAATGCTACAGCCATGGGAATATTGCGCAATGAATTCAGTTGGTCGAAGAGTCGAAATGAGACTCTTCAAAGTTGCCCTAGGCGCTACTGGTTTCATTATTATGGTTCTTGGGGCGGTTGGGACTGGCAGTCTGATCCCAGAACCAGAGAAATCTATGTCCTAAAACAGCTTCATAATCGATTTGCCTGGATCGGTGTCAAGGTTCACAAAGTTCTTGAGGACCTCCTAAATCACCTAAGGAAATCAAAATCACTCCCAACCTATCAGAGTGTCGCTGAAAGTCTCCAAAATCGGTTGCGCCAGGATTATAGAGACTCAAGAGATGCAAAGTATCGGCTTCGGCCCAAGCGATTTATGGGGTTGGTTGAACACGAATACCAACTGCCCGTCAATGATGAGGAGTGGCGTGCCTTAGCCACTCAAGCTCAAACTTGTGTGGAAAACTTCTATCACCTTCCCCTGCTCAATCAATTGAAAAATCTAGACTCGTCCGAATGGTTAGAACTAGAGGAGTTGAACTCTTTTCAAATCGATGGATGCAAAATTTGGGTTTCCCTTGATGCCTGCTATCGTAGGGATGATCAAATCGTTCTACTGGATTGGAAAACTGGCAAATCGGATGAAGCAGACCATTCACTTCAGATGGGTATTTATGCGATGTACGCATCAGAGAAATGGGGAATCAAACCCGACCAAATCTTTTTAAAGGAAGTCTTTCTCGCAACTGGAAAAACTAGGGAATACGACAGTAAATCTCTAGACCTCGAAGGTGTCCAAAACAATGTCAAAGAGTCCATTCAGCAAATGCAAAACTTACTGAGCAGACCAGAACAAAATCACGCTGAAGAAATTAATTTCAACTTTACGGAGGACACCACCCAGTGTGCTCAGTGTAATTTTCGCAAGTTATGTCCTAAATGGCATTCTGGTGATTCAGAATAATCAGATCTCGTTGACAGAATACCTCTTCAGGGAAACCGCTTGCAAGAGTGCTGATTTTCGTTAATTTTATCTGTTTTTCCAAATCTAATTTTTTCAAAGTTTGCATCCATGGAAGAACAACCCGTCCTGATTGTAGGCGCTGGTGTTGCGGGCCTTTGCTGTGCGATCCATTTGCACCAAGCTGGCCAGAAGGTTCGAATATTTGAGGCTTCTGATGGAATTGGAGGACGCGTCCGAACCGATAAAGTGGATGGTTTTTTGTTGGACCGTGGCTTCCAAGTCTTCCTGACTGAATATTCTGAAGCTCGCAGAATGCTGAGGTACCGAGGGCTCCAACTGAAGGCTTTCTACCCGGGAGCTCTGGTACGATGGTGCAGTGACTTTCATCTAATGGCTGATCCTTTTAGAAAGCCTCATCATCTTCCATGGACCCTCCGATCTAATCTCAGTTCAATTGGTGATGGTCTACAGTTGATGCGATGGCGCAGCCAGCTTTCATCGATGAGTTTGCATGAGATCTTTTCAAAGCCAGAAATTCAAACGCGGGAATACCTTGAAAAAGCTGGATTCTCAAAAAAATTCATTGAGGCCTTCCTGAGGCCTTTTTTTGCCGGTGTATTTTTGGATCCGAAGCTAGAAACATCTAGTCGGATGCTTGAATTCACCTATAAAACTTTTGCATCCGGACGGGTAACTCTTCCTGCTCAGGGCATGCAATCCATCCCAGATCAGTTGGGTAGGGACCTACCTAAAGATACGATTGAATTGGAGAGCCCTGTTCAAAAAATCGAAGACCAAAGCATAACTCTTGAAAGTGGGAAGGTAGTCGAAGGTTCTGCTGTAGTGATTGCTTCTGCTGCTGCTGATGCATATAGGCTGCAGGGCCGGACAAGCCCTCCAGAATTTCAATCGACATACTGTCTATATTTTGAGGCCAAAGAAGTTCCCCACACGGAACATCCGATTCTAATGCTTAATGGAGATGGAGCCGGCCCAATCAATCACTTGGTGGTCAACAGCCGCGTGAGCAGAAGTTATGCGCCAGACGGCAAGGAATTAGTATCTGTTTCCGTCCTAGAGCCCTATGAAAATCAGGAGGAATTGGAGAAATCAGTTCGTGATCAGTTGTTGGATTGGTTCGGAAAAACCTCTGAAAACTGGCGCCTGATCCGCTGCTACCATCTACCTCAAGCCCTTCCTCAACAAAGACCCCCTGCGTTGCAATTCCCTGAAAAAACCGTCAAAGTCAATGAACGGTTATTCATCTGCGGAGATCACCGTGAACATTCATCCCTGCAGGGTGCTATGCGATCAGGTCGTCGTGCAGCCACTGCTCTCTTAAGTGACCTGTAATTTCCGTTCCACCTTAACCAAACCATGACCGAAACAATAGAAGTTACGGAACCTCCCAAGAAAAAGTATAGCTTAGTAACTGCACTCCTGATGATGGGCTTGGGTGGTTTTTTGGTTTTCAACTATATTTTTAGCGATATGTTTCCCAGCGAAGAAGAAAAGCAAGCTCGAGCCGCAGCTGCTCAAGCCGTTATTGATGAAGGTCAGGCCTATCTGAAAGAGAATGCTGCTAAATCCGAGACCACCGTTACTACCAGCGGCCTACAATACCAGATTATTGAAAAGGGCACCGGAGCCCAGCCCCAATCACAGGACAGGGTCGTGGTTAATTACATTGGCCGACTGGTAAACGGTCAAGTATTTGACAGTTCCTACGCCCGTGGTGAGCCACTCAACATACCTGTAAACCGCGTAATTCCAGGTTGGACTGAGGCTTTGCAGTTGATGAGCGTCGGTTCTAAATGGCAGTTAGTAATCCCATCCAATCTAGGATATGGAGCCAATGGAGCCGGTGATCTAATTCCCCCTCACTCCACTTTGATCTTCGATGTAGAGTTGGTTTCCATCGACGACTGAACTCACTTTATCAGATTTTCTGCCCTAACCATGATTCCTCGCCTTTCACAGGTAGAACCAGCACAAGGTCGTTATCTAGCTTTCCTGGAAACTCTTGGCCAACAAGGGTTTCAAGGAGAGATTCGTTCAGATTACGGCACCCGCTTGGTTCAGTCCACTGACAATAGTATCTACCAGATCCTACCCCAGGCAGCAGTCTTTCCGATCCATAAGTCAGATCTTAAGATTCTGCTAAAACTAGCCACACATGAGAAATATCGGGATATCCGCTTTGCTCCTCGAGGGGGAGGAACAGGGACCAATGGGCAGTCACTTACTGATGGGATCATAATAGATTGTTCCCGCCACATGAACGATATCAGGGAATTGAACCTAGAGCAGGGATGGGTCAAAGTGGGCCCTGGTGTTGTACTAGATCAGTTGAACGATTTTCTTCGGCCTCATGGAGTTTTCTTCGCACCAAATCTTTCTCCCAGTAGCCGAGCGACCCTGGGAGGCATGATCAATACAGACGCTTGTGGCAAAGGCTCACGAGTCTATGGACGAACCAGTGATCACATACTTGGACTATCCTGTCTTCTCTCTAATGGAGAGGAACTACACTCCGTGCCTCTTAACCCAAAAGAGTTAGCTGACTGGAAGGCAGCATCTGGCAGAACTGGGGAAGTTCATCGCGTAGTGGATGAAATCGTTTGTCGACAAGCCGAACTGATCAAAGAGATTTTCCCCAAGATGAGCCGGTTCATGACCGGCTACAATCTGGCTAGAGTCTACAGCAATGATCAACGGTCTGTCTTTAATCTAAATTATTTGCTTGCTGGATCCGAGGGGACTTTGGTTCTTGTCCATGAGGCTAAGCTAAAATTAACACCTCTACCAGCCTTTCAGGAATTAATTGTTGTCAAGTACGAGAGCTTTGACGATGCATTGCGAGCCGCAGGAATCCTCGTCCAATCTGATCCAACAGCAATTGAAACCGTTGACGAAAAAATCTTGGGCCTTGCCCGGGAGGATGAGATTTACCATAAGGTTAAAGATTTTGTGGCCGATGAAGGACATCGCCCAACCCGTACAATCAACTTGGTTGAATTCTCAGGCAATGAAAAATCAGAAGTAAGCGCAAAAGTTGATCAACTTGCGCAAATAATCGACGAAAGAAAAGAGATATCTGGGGAAGCTACAGGGTTTTATCGAACTGAAATTCCAGAAGAAATCAAAGACCTTTGGAATCTAAGAAAAAAGGGGGTGGGCCTTCTGGGAAATGCTAAAGGACGACGCAAGCCCATTCCTTTTGTTGAAGATACTGCGGTCCCTCCAGAAAACTTGGCTGCTTACATTCGAGAATTTCGTGACTTGCTTGAAAGCTTTGGGCTTGAATACGCCATGTTCGGTCACGTGGATGTGGGCTGTTTACATGTTAGGCCTGCGCTGGACCTAAAGACGACCGAAGACGAAGAAATTGTTCGTAAAATTTCAGATGGTGTCTGTCAATTAGTCCGCAAATACGGTGGTGTGATGTGGGCGGAGCATGGCAGAGGATTCCGTACTGAATATACTGAAGAGCATTTTGGTTCGGAACTCTATCAGGAGTTGCGCAAGATCAAACAAGTATTTGATCCGTTCAATCAATTAAATCCGGGGAAAATCGTCACACCCCTTGAATCCAAGGAACAAACGGTCTCTGTGGAAGCACCGCTTCGAGGTCATCGAGATCGTCAAATTCATTCAAATTGGCAGGATGAATTCGCAGTTACCATCAGCTGTAATGGCAACGGAGCCTGTTTCCACTATGACCCCAACCACGTAATGTGCCCTTCATCCAAGATCACTCGTGACCGGATTCACTCTCCAAAGGGTCGGGCAGGAATCATGAAGGAATGGCTCCGACAGCTGAGCTTGGCTGGAGACCCTGATGAGGTCAGATCCGCAGGAGGGTTGGCAGCAAAATTTTTGAATTCCGCCAAAAAGTATAGAGAATACGACTATTCCCATGAAGTCTTCGAAGCAATGTCAGGATGTCTTGCCTGCAAAGCATGTGCTTCTCAGTGTCCAGTGCATGTGGATGTTCCTGAGTTTCGTTCTAAATTTTTGCACGAATACTATGGAAGATACCTGCGACCATTGAGGGATTATTTGGTTGGGACTACTGAGTGGAGTGGGCAAATCCTCTCCAAGATCCCCCGTCTTGGTAATGCTTTACTGGGTAACTCACTGTCTGTAAAAGCATTGAAACAATTGGTGGGACTCATTGATGCACCCGCTCTGAGCACACCCAACCTCGCTAATCAACTTACGAAAGTGGAGGGCTTGCTCAACATCGAAGAACTGAGACAGTTGCCCTCTGCCCAAAAACAAAGCGCCGTCATCCTCTTGCAAGACGCTTTTACCTCCTTCTACGAAGCGCCACTGGTCATTCATTTTGTCAAATTACTTCAAAAATTAGGCTTTCGAGTCTGCGTAGCCCCATTCCGCCCAAATGGTAAACCACTACATATCAAGGGATTGCTCAACTGGTTTGATCCATTGGTCCGAAAGAATTCTGAATGGCTCCAAACACTCGCTACTTTAGATGTGCCAATCGTTGGGATTGAACCAAGCATGGTCTTAACTTACCGCGACGAATACCCCAAGTCATTGGGTTTGAAGCAGTTACCAGTTGAAATAATGCTTCCTCAGGAATGGTTAATACAACAGACTGATCGGTTGCGCTCCAACAGGATTTTAGAACCACTCCGGAGTTACCGTTTACTTGGGCATTGCTCAGAGAAGACCCTTGCTCTTCAATCCCAACAACAATGGCAAAACGTATTCAAGTCATTGGGTCTCGATCTGAAACTTGAGGCGACAGGATGCTGCGGAATGGCGGGTACTTATGGCCACGAGAAGGAACACTACGACGAATCAAGAGGTATTTTCAAAATGAGTTGGCAGCACCACATACCCAACGAATTGACACAACAGGCCACAATTCTGGCAACAGGATATTCATGTCGTTCTCAAGTGAAGCGTTTTTCTGGCTTCCGCCCGATGCACCCTCTTCAGGCGCTTCTGCAAGAAATCACTGAAAACAACTCTGCAACCAACACCAAACTTACCAAAACAGTTTTAGGCAATGCCTAAAAAAACAAAAAGGGGTCGAAGTTACTTTGAGTATCTCCGACCCCTTTTTCGGCTCACCATCAATCATGGGTCCGTTTTGGGTAAGGTTGACATTTCCTCAACGTCTCCAACTCTGCCAATAACCTCGCTTTTCTAGGAGCTGATTTCTCCCCCTGACTCAGTTCTTGAAAAAGTTGTTGCCGAAGATTTCGGACTCCGCTAAGGACCTTTAGTGTCTCCCTTTCCATAACCCCTCCTATGTGGCTAAGGTGAAAAAGACAAAAAAGATTTAAAATATATAGGCTTAATTATAACTTCAAGAATCTTTCAACATATCATCCGGCTCAAATTGACAGCCAACAACCCTTGGGATATTCTTAGTTCATTAGCAACCTCCCTCAACAGGTGATCCATGTTCAAATTCAAGGATCTTTCAAATACTGAAGATGAGTTATTCCGTCCTGAAAATTATCAACTGAGCGTCAAAGACTTTTTTGCAAAGCGCCGCACCGCAAAGCGAGTTTACTTGTTTGATCTTCGGGGTGCAGGTGATTATGAAATTTCCCATTTGCCGGGTGCACATAATCTTCCCATCGAGCACTTCGAAAATTCAATCTACCAAATGCCTTTCACCGGCGACATTTTACTTTACGGTGGAGGGCAAGGAGAGACACTAACAGCAGCTGAAATGCTTTACGACAATGGCTTTGATACGTTCTACTATGTAGACCGCTTCTTGGATCTTTATGAACTAGTAGATGAATCATTTTTCACCATCAGTCCTGAGGCTTTGAAGAAAATCCAAGCTCAGCATGAGGATGCTTCAGATGGATGGCTCCTAGCTGTTGAACCAAAATCACCGACTAAAGGTGTCTATACACTTCGACCCCTAAATGATGACGATACTGAACAAATGCAACGTTTCGAGAAGGAAGGAATTGTCTTCTGGATGGATTTCTCATTACTACCATTTCTAGAAGGTACCGAAATCCAAATTGATGAAGACACAGGGGAGATCGAGGTAGTCAATGAAGGACTTGGTATCGGGAAACTCCGTGGAAACTTTGAAGACCGAGTGCGTCAAGTTTTAGATGAGCAGGTCAATCCAATGGTTGCTTCCCATGGAGGTGTCGTCAGTCTAAGCAGAATTGAAAATGGTGAGGTATTCTTGCGATTTGGAGGAGGCTGCCAAGGATGTGGAATGGTGGACGTAACTCTTAAACAGGGTGTAGAAGTAATGATGAAAGAGAGTGTACCGGACATCGTTGCCATCCATGATGCAACAGACCATGATAGCGGATCAAATCCATATTACCGCTAAACCGAACCGAGCAATAATGCAGGAAGAAGACGAATTTTATGGGATGATTCATCAAGCCAGAGATGAGTTTCTTGGGAAGCATGAATTCCAGGATCAAACCTGGCAATGGGCCCGGGAACTTGATGATGAAGGCTTTTTCCTGTTTTGCTACCTCATGCATGATTACGATGAGAAACTGCTCAGCAAAAATTCCTACCAAGAAACAGTTTACACCCTGAATCTTCTGCGCCACCGCCTACTGCCCCTAGATCTTACCAATCAAGGGATCAGCCTGATGGATCAGTTTCAAATTCTCTTCAATTTGTACGAGAAGCTTAAGCGAGAAAACATGCACTGGGACGCATGCGAAGAATTTGTGCAGGAGCAGTTGAAGATGCACCTGCAACAAAACTGAGGATTTATCCAGCAGCAGCTAGTGGAGTGGATTCCTTCCTTGGCAAAAGCAGATTCTGATTTTCTAGAACAAGGGAGGAAATTTTATCGTTCAACTTCATACTTGCACAATTATCGGCATGCCTAATGGCGTTTCTAATCGAGTAAGGTTTTGAACTCCCGTGACAGATGACAACTGTGCCCTGTACCCCGAGAAGTGGAGCGCCACCAATCTCAGTGTAATCCCCCCTCTCTTTCAATGCCTTGAATGGCCTCTTCATCAACAAATATCCTAACTTCGCCACCCAAGACTTCTCAATCTCTTCCTTGAGAACCTGCTTTACAAAGTCAAAGGTTCCCTCTGCCACCTTGAGCGTGATGTTCCCCACAAAGCCATCGCATACCACTACATCTACTTCATTCTGGTACATCAACTTGCCTTCGATGTTCCCATAAAAATTAAGCGTGCTCTTCTTTAGTAAGGGATAGGTTTCCTTAAGATTTTGATTTCCCTTACCTTCTTCTTCACCGTTGTTGAGAAGAGCTACTCGTGGATTGTCGATGTTCAGCATCGTTTGAGCATAGGCTCCCCCCATCAGCGCAAATTGCAATAAATACTCTGGTTTGCAATCCGTATTGGCGCCAATGTCTAGAATCACGAAGGGGCGATTACGTTGTGTGCTCGGCATGAGGGTCGCGATAGCAGGGCGATCTATTTTTGGAATAGATTTAAGAACAAATTTGGCAGTGGCCATTGCAGCGCCTGTGTTGCCAGCACTCACGACAGCGCTAACCTCACCACGCTTGTGCAGGTCCATCGCAACACGGATTGAAGAATCCTTTTTTTGCCGCAATGCTTGACTAGGTGATTCATGCATTTCCACCATCTCCTCACAGTGGACAATACGCACTTTATTTGCCGAATGTGGCATGTTTTGGAGTCGGTCCTTGATTTGCGTCTCTTGACCAACAAGAACTACTTCAATGCCTAATTCGTTGGCGGCTCTTACGGCTCCCTCCAACTGAATGGATAATGGGGAATCTCCCCCCATCGCATCAACCGCTACTGGCATGCTTATACATGATGGTGGGTTGGAAGAGGAGATGGAAACCCCCTCGGAGGATTCTGATTATGATTAAAACTGCTGCTTAACTTCCATAACTTGGACACCTTTAAAGTATCCGCAATGCTGACAAACTCGATGTGGACGTGTCATTTCGCCACAATTTGTACAATTAGAAAGTGCAGGAACTGAAACATTGACATGATTTCTACGGTTGTCGCGTCTGCTTTTGGAAATTTTTCGTTTTGGGACTGCCATGATTTCTCCGTGTTTTTGTGGGACTGATCAATTATTTTTCCAACCTGAGTTACTCAGGCTTGAAAATGGGTTATATGTCTTCAAATTTTCAATTTCTTGAGGATTCAACGGAATTTCACATGCTGATTGCCCTTGCTCCTCACACAAATTTCTCATTGGAAGAGTTAGTATTACCTGATCTTCTAAAATTCCCTTCCAATCAATTTGGTCATCTCGATAAAAGTCCATGTCCAAGTCTTCATCCTCCAAAAAAACTTCTTTCCCGTTCTGTGATTCCAAATTCGCCTCAGGAACCATTTTGAAGGTGAATTTTTCGTCCACATCCAGTTTCAGCGGTTGTCCACAACGATCACAGGCAATTGACAACGTTCCTTCAAGATTTCCAATACAGGTAACTTCTTTTTTGTTTCGTTCTAGGTTAATCCGATATTGTAAAAATGAATCGCCTTCTACCAAGATATCAACGAGTCTGGGCATCTCATCTGCTTGGAGTTCACCTCTTTGAATCCAGGCCTTAGATTCTGACAACATAGAGACTTGAATAAATCTTTCCATGTCACTCAGTCACCTGCAGCCTTGATCTCATCCAAAGTTCTTGCAGTAGACAAAGGATCTGATTTCTCGCTAATCACATGAAATTCTTGGCTTTTTTCAGAATTAATCTCCAAATATTTTTGATACTTCTGAGGAAGATCCACATCCGCATAGATTGCCTCGACGGGGCATTCTTCCACACAGGCGTTGCAGTCAATGCATGATTCCGGGTTGATATAGACCATTTCTGGTCCTTCGTGGAAGGCCTCTACCGGACAGACCTCCACACAGTCAGTATACTTGCATCCATTGCAATGTGCAGTGACAACATAAGTCATAGGTAGCCTTCGACTGAGGAGAAAAATTTAACAAGTTTTATTAAATAAAATTAAACTTTCGATAATAAATCTAATTCGATTTGAGAGCAAGTTGAAACTAGACAATGTTCTTGTTGGCTAGGTTAGAACACGCATTTGTGTGCAAACGCAGCGTGCGACAACACATCTGATTTTTGGTGTTTGGCTTGTTATTAAAGCCTCCATTAGTTAATTATTCGTAAATCCCTTCCACAATAATTTCTACCTTCTCTAAAGGTAATCTATAATGATGAAATGGCTTGCATTAGGTTCAGCAATTCTCACTTGGCCTCTCATTTCATTTGGTGCTTTCGTACGTCTCAAGGGTGCTGGACTGGCCTGCCCAGACTGGCCACTGTGTTATGGGCAATTGATTCCACCACCTGGATACGAGATTGCGCTCGAAGTGGGCCATCGCTTCGTTGCCACCCTGCTTGGTATGTTGATTGTTTTGATGGTAATACTCGCTTTCTCCCGTCCTCACTATCGTGAATACAGAAACCTTAGTCTGGTCTGCTTGGTAATGGTTTTAATCCAGGGAATACTTGGAGGGCTCACTGTGACGATGCTGCTGAATCCTTACATCGTCACAGGTCATTTGATCGGTGGAAATCTAACATTTGCACTGCTGGTTTATTTTGCTTGGAAGACTTTTCATCTCAACAAGTGCCCAAGAACATTCAGTTGGGTAAGGTGGAGTAGTTGGAGCCCAACGACCAGAAAGATGGCTGGAATGGCACTCATACTTACGATAATTCTGATCTCCGGTGGTAAAAACAGCACAACCTATTCTGGTTACTCCTGTTCGGCTTTCCCTGGTTGCCATAGTGGAGCTCCTTTATCCATAGCTATACCAGCCCCGGATGGAAGTCCAAACGTACCAGAAGCTTTTGTGGGGCAGTTCATGCCGAATCACTTCAACGAATGGATTCACATGCTTCATCGCTTCTTCGCTGTTTTTGGTGGAACTTGGCTAATGTTCATGGCTTGGCAACTGCGCAAAGGCTCACCTCTACCCGGAATTCGTTATGTAGGCTCTGCAATTTTGCTATTGATTCCATTGGAGGTCTCAGTAGGTGTAGTCAATGCGCTCTACCGGATTCCCGTTCCTGTTTCTGCTCTCCATACTGCTGTTGCGGCGACTCTGGTTGGCTTAATAGCATATGCGCTTAGTGAATCTGTACTCTTGTCCAGTGACAGTGAATCTGCTTCGACAGAACAAATGACCGCACGTCCAGCTAGAGCCGGAGTCGCCGCATGAATACGCTACCTTTTTCAAACCGTACAGCCATTAGTGCAATTATCACCGTCAGTACTCTCGTTTTCCTCTTTTTGTTGTGGTTGCTCTATTTCAAGGAGAGTAGTGGCACTGAGACAGAAATGGATTTGAGCTTCATGCCTGCGCTCAATGCGCTACTGAATTCAGCTTGTGCACTCTTTCTAGCTCTGGGAGTCATTGCGATCAAGCAAGGAGACAAGGAGCGTCATTGGCGAATGATGCTGACCGCACTAGGATTTTCTGCAGTTTTCCTGGTTTCCTACTTGGTCTATCACCATTTTCAAGGAGACACTCCCTTCGAAGGTTCTGGCTTTATCAGACCAATTTATTTCTTCATCTTAATCAGCCACATTGTTCTTTCAGCAGTCATGCTGCCCATGATTTTCACAACTCTCTATTTTGCTGCCACAAAAAACTTCACTTCTCACCGCCGACTGGCAAGATACACATTCCCGGTCTGGATGTATGTTTCGGTTACTGGGGTTTTGGTGTACCTGATTCTTTATCATTGGCCCACCGCTTAAATAACTACGATGGCTCCATCTGAGCCATCACCTGTCGAAGTCGTCAAAAAGTCTTCCAATCTAATGCCCAAACGCGATCGCGGCCCGGTTTTTACCCCTCTTGAATTCCGTAGTATTCTCAGCCTCAGCAGCATCATGTTTTTTCGGATGTTCGGGCTCTTTCTTGTACTTCCGGTCTTCAGTCTATTGGCTCAAGAGTTGGATGGTGCCACTCCATTGTTGATCGGACTGGCCTTTGGCGGGTACGGGTTGACTCAAGCCTTGCTGCAAATTCCATTTGGGATTTGGAGTGATCGCATAGGCAGGAAACCAGTCATCATGGTGGGTCTTTTCTTGTTCATTATCGGCAGTCTGATTGCAGCTTTTGCTGACAATATTTATTTGATGATTGTAGCTCGCTTGCTTCAAGGGGCTGGGGCCATCAGTTCTGCGGTCTTTGCCTTGATTGCAGATCTGACGAGACCGGAAGTGCGTACTAGGGCGAACGCTGGCATCGGTGCAAGCATTGGAATGGCTTTCGGTGGAGCTTTTTTTATTGCCCCCTTCTTAGGTGGTTTTGCAGGATTATCTGGGATTTTTGGCCTCATTACCCTAATGGCAACAGTTGGTTTGATGATCCTTTGGCGATTTGTTCCTGAACCAGAAAATCAATCTAGGACACCAAATACTCCAACCCTGGAAATGATCAAATCTGTATTGGTCTTGCCTTCGATTCGTACAATTGACTTCGGGGCATTTGTTTGTAGTACGGGTCTCTCAGCTGTTTTTTTCATGATTCCAATCCAACTTGCAGAGCAAGGTTGGATAAGCTCTGAGCTGTGGCAAATTTATCTTCCGATGCTGTTGAGTGGAGGTTTGATCATGGTCGGAGCAGCGATTGTAGCAGAGACTAAAAATCGCTTTCGTGAAGTGATGTTTCTGGGAGTTGGTTTTTTAATAGCCTCTGTTTTCTGTTTGGCTTTTTTTCATGAGTTTCAAGACAATTTCTTACTGATTGCAGGACTCTTCTTGTTCTTCATGGGCTTTAATGTTTTTGAGCCACTGTTCCCATCACTCGTTACTCGGCTGACAAACCCAACAACCAAAGGCACTGCTAGTGGTGTTTACAATTTTTGTCAGTTTGTCGGTCATTTTGCGGGAGCAGCAATTGCTGGAATCTTCTACTCCACAAATTTACTTTTTCTGCTGGGTTTGCTCCTGATGATCAATCTGGGTTTCCTGTTTCTTCTCTACAAAGACTTCCAGAATCCTGCACCCCGTCAGAAATAAACTCTGGAGAAAAGACGGTTTGAATTAGAGTTAATTTGTCTTTGCGAAATAAGGGGGCGAATTTAGGAATCGTACGGGGCTTCTGGCAAACAAGGCGATAGGGTAGCTGAAGTTCGATCCCAGTAGACCAAACTGCCAACTCTGTTCAGTTAGTGGGGCAGGGTAATTCAGGCGTTTGCAGGTTGAGGATTAGTCGAAGAAGGCGCTGCAGTTTTCGCGGTTGCTGTCGCCATTGCGTCCTGATTACTTTCGGGAGTTGCTGGCTGGGTTTGTTGTGAAGTCGAAGGAGGGCTACTGACTAACGAAGGCTGCACTCCACCCTTGTTGCCATACGTCTGTACTTTACGGCTTGGATCGATCAATTCAACAAATTGTGGTTGTCTCAACAATTCAAAAAGTTTCAAACTCGCTTGTCCATCCGTAAGTTTATCTTCAATTCTATCGATTAACTCCTCAGCATTCTTTACGTTCAATGATTTGACTTCAGGAATCCGCAGCAGCAGAGCTTTTTCGTGATCATTCATCTGAGCAACCTGCTTCTCAAGCCCTTGAATAAAACCCTGAATCGCAGTCTCAGGTAAGTTGTCATGCCGAGCGTTCAAATTTTCCAGCCTAGAAACAATCTTCAGATAAGCCGACATGTCCTGTAGTTGTGCCGATTTTGGAGTTCCCCCCAAGGCATTTATTGCACCCGTTTTAGGAACAGCAACATTTTCGACTTTTGAATTCTTGGAAGCTTTCTGCTCTCCATTTCCGCTGACGACTGACTGTTTAACTTGCATCTCAACTCAATGCCAAATGTTTGAAACGTCTACCTGGATTAAACTTTTGAGATTCAAATCCTGCGCCAGTAGGCTGGGATCTCAAGGGCTTAAATGGTGCAGAGCGTGTTCATTTCATTCCTCGTCGTTCATTCGAAAGCTCTTGGCTCTTTTCCAGTACATATGCTACCGTCAGTGAAATTTCTGCTCTAGCCGGCAGTTTGCCGGTTTCTGTACCGCCTCAATCAATTTTTACGACATGACCACAGAAGAAATCAATCAGGAAAATCAGGATCAAGATCCGCAAGAACTCCTGCAACGAATGGAAGAAACTGCCTGGCGTCAGGGACAGCCCAGACTAGAATTTTTCTTCTCATATCTGATGGTTGAGATCAAATTCCCCAACAACAATGATGATTCAACTTGGGAATTGAACACTCGGGGCCTGGACATTGATGCTCTCAAAAAAGCACTCCAGAGAGAGCAGGATATGATGCAGCAGGTCCTGCAAAATGATTCCTTCCCCTGGGTGAAGTTCGGAATAGAGACCAAACTTGTCAACGCTGCTGAAGTTCAAGAATACCCCTACAATTTTGCAGATCTGATCTTCGTGAGCTTGTCACTCCCAGCTTGGGTGATGCCACCTCAACGACCAAAACTTCTAGCAAAGCTGAGAAATATCCTCGTGCTTTATCGAAACAACAATCCGGATGCGATCATTGTCTCGATAACGAAACACGCACCATTTCGACTCAAAGATCGTCTCTCCTACCAATGGGGAGAACTCAGTCGTGAATTGGGAGGCATTGGAAACAAGGGGGCCATTACTCGTCTTGTTGCTCAGCAACTGGCTTCCACAAGTATTCTGCAGACTTACCTGGACGGAGAGCACACCACCCAAAAGATTCGGAATCAGACGCGGATACAAGACCTTCAAAACCATTTGGAGTCCTTGCAATACGGTCAAACCAGTATGAGATTGATCGTTTGCATCGAAAACCAGCTACATGATACTTACGCCAAGCGCGTGAATGCAGTACTGAGGAATAATAAATTTAGTAAATTCATGGTGATCAAAGAATCTGCATTGAAGCCCGAGGTATTGCGGAAATGCGACTTCATGATCCTGCTAGGCTTTGAGGCCTCTGAAGAGTTGAAGAAAACCAAGGAGTATCAGCAACGACAAAAACGCATCTACGAAGTGGATCTTGATCATCCGAAGGGATTACCAGACGTTCCGGTTCGTTATGAAAACATGATCAACAAGCTGGAAAAGCGTTACCTAGAACTTAGAGAGCTCCTAAAGGAGGAGCGCTACAGTGAATACTTCCAGCTAATCTTTCAAAAGTATGAGTCTTATCAGGATATTGCTGCAAATCAGTACGAGATTGATCAGGAGCTAACCAAAATAGAAGCTTTCGGTCGCAAACTCGCCAAGGGCTACTTTAATCTTATTGAGTCAATCCTGTTGCTGGGCACGAGGCGGGCTCATGTGGTCACCCGCTTCGGTGGCATCATGCTACAAATGACCCGGTACCTTGTTGTAGACGACTTCTCACCTGACATAATTGACCATCTGGCAAAAAAAGGCTTCCCACGACACCAGCTGACCTACATGAATTCTTTCGATTTTCTTCAGGCGTTCTTGAAGCATAAATTAGAGAATCCCAAGTTGGCAAACGCTCCTACGGAAGCAGCCTACATGCATTTTCTTCAAAACGCCCAATTCTTCAGAAAATTTGAGGTCGTCTTCATTAACGGATGGAATCTAGAGGAAAGTGGGGATTTGGTTATCAAACTCCGAACTTGTGCTGTAGCAGATGACGAGAATCACAATCCTACGCCAACGGTCAGTTCGGAAAACATGCACACCCTTCTCTCTACCCCAAAAGATAAGCTTCTCAGAATGATTCTGCCGGATAAAGAAGGCAAGGAAACGGATAAAGATCGTGAGAAGGAAGAAACCTTACTCAATACTCTGAATAGCACCCTTGCACTGACAGAATTGGCTCCACTAGCAAAAATGATGGCAAAAAAGAAAAGCTACTCGTTTAAAGTTAAGTCTCTGAATGACCAAGAAAGCAAACTCCTCGAGGAAATGAGGTCAGATGAAACTTTTGAGGATGAAAAAGCACTCGCAGAGAACAACTATGGTCAGGAGTTGTCAGGGGCCATCACGGCGAAGAGTGTGCCTTCTTCCAGACTACAGAAAACTGATAAAGCTCAGGAAGAAGAAGAAGTTATCAGAAAACTAAATCCAGAAGAGGAACTCTTTGGTTCGATTATTAAGTACCGGCTCAATTCTCTAAAAATTCATAGCTTCGCTTGTGGAATTCGCTGGTTAGCAATGCTGGAGAACAGGAAAGTCATTTCATTCCTGAAGACTCAGCCAAAAGCACAGGATATGTCCTTGGAAGAATTGCTCGAATTCGGCCGAGTGTGTATTGTCAGTGAGGACAAACCTGTTGGAGAAGCTGGTATCCGAGCCGCGCTCAGTGTTGGCGATTTTCCAGAGCGGCTGGTTTACATGCGAACTCTTCCAGGCAAAAGAGAATTCGAGGCAGAAAATTTTCTACTCTACATCGTTGATTGTGAGTGCTACTTATTTGATGACATCATGCGCTTCTTGTATGCGAAAAATCTCTCCTTGGCAGCTCCTATTCCAGTATTGCTATTGATGTCGGAAAACTTCCAAAAACAGATCCAGAAAGGGGAAGATATCCTATTAGCTCACATGGCAGGCATCGAACCCAGAGATGACCAGATCAATCCGAAGGGCTTCCCTATATCTAATCGCATTGATTCCCTGGAAGATGAGCAAAAGGTTAAGCACATCATCCGTGGAGCACTTGGCCTACCCATTGGATTCTACGAAAAATTTGAACAGAAAAAATTCGGAGGAAGCAGTTCTGCAGAAGGTGGCACCGTAAGCGCACCCAATTCCAAAGAGGTCTCCGAGGAAGCTATCCAAGAAGAAATGAAAGACATGGACTGGTCCAAATTCCCACTTTAAGAATCTGCCGGATTTCTCTGTAAAACCGGCATTTTGATGAAGTTCAGTCCGACCCTCCAGAGTATCGGCGCCCTGCAGCTAATGCTGGCTGCAGTCCTACTCATTCCTCTCCTAATATCCCTGCTATACGACGAAAATGACACACTAGCGATCCTAGCTGCAATTGGTATTGCAGTTTTGATCGGTGGTCCTTTGTGGTGGTTTAATCGCCAATCACGCAATTTACAATTCCGAGACACGGTGCTGATTGTAACTCTAGGTTGGTTCAGTATCTGTCTAGTCGGCTGTTTACCCTTCGTTATTCACGGAAGTATTCCCAGTCTGACGGATGCCTTTTTTGAGGTCATGTCAGGACTGACAACTACAGGCTCCACAATTCTCGATGACATCGAAGCTCTCCCGCATGGGTTGCTGTTCTGGCGCTCCATGACTCATTTTCTGGGAGGGATGGGAATGATTGGACTATATCTGTTGATTTTCTCTTACGTGGGAAGTGGAAACCTGCAGATGTACCGAATTGAGTCAGCCCCTGGTCAAGGGGGAACTGGTGATAAAATGCTTCCGAACGTACGGTTAACGATGAAGTGGCTTTGGGGTATTTATCTACTTTTGAATGGAGTATGTGCGATTTTGCTCTGGTTCGGGGGGCTCTCTTGGTTTGATGCCGTCTGCCACGCCTTCAGCGCCGTAGCTACAGGAGGCTATTCAACATTGAATACCAGCGCAGGTGGGTTTGGAAGTGCTTACGTTGAATGGATTTTGTGCCTCTTCATGTTTTTGGGAGGAATGGATTTTGTCCTTCACTACCAAGCTCTCAAAGGCAATTATCAGTCCTTAGTCAAAAGCACTGAACTCAAGGCGTATCTGATGATTTGCTTTGTCCTTGGGATTGGAGTGTCCGGGCTACTTTGGCTCAACGGAACAAACTCAAATCTGCTGGACGCCTTGCGCTACGGATTCTTTCAGGTGCTTTCCCTACTCACAACGACAGGGTATACCACAACAGACTACGAACTGTGGCCACAGGCGGCACAGATGTTATTGTTTTTCTGCCTGTTCATTGGTGCTTGTTCCGGATCAACAACAAGCGGAATCCGCATCGTCCATCTTGTGCTGTTGATTCGATTCTTGGAGCGCTTGCTTCATCGGATGGCCAGACCACACGCGGTTCAGTCAATCTTGATTGATGGCAAACCGGTTGAAATGTCGGTGGTAAGTGGTGTGCTGGGGTTCATCGTTCTGCAGATGCATGCCGTTGTCATCGGAGGAGTTTTTCTGAGTATTCTTTCACCAGAGATGGATTGGTGGTCCGGTCTCAATATGATGATGGCTTCACTCTGGAACATCGGACCAGCTTTTGGAGATGTCGGGCCGACTGAGAACTATGCCCATGTCTCTGACGCTGGAACTTGGTTTCTTTCGCTGATGATGTTGGCGGGACGACTTGATATCATAACGGTCTTGATCCTTTTCTCACCTGCTTTCTGGAGAAGTCACCGGTGATTCCGTTCACCCTGCTGGACATTTATTAGAGCTTTCTGCATATTGCCTTTAACGGAGACGGATGCGTCACTGGTGGGCGCCCCGGACTTCAAACCCGCGTGTATGGCTCTAAAACAGTCATTGGTAGGTTCGATTCCTACTCGTCTCCGCCAATAAACAAACCATAAGCTGATACAATACTAAATCAACTCGAATGGCAAAGAGCACTCCCTTCAGTAGTGGTCAGTGAACAAGCCAAGAGTCTACACCAAAAATTCATTCTGGGAGAAAGAACATGGGCTACCATGCAGAGCACCGAGACTCGATTGAAAACCCAGAATCTTTCTGGCGAAAACAGGCTGGGGCCATTGACTGGTTTGAGTTCCCACAAGCGATTCTTTCTCAAGATAGCAATCAATCCTATCGCTGGTTTGAAGGCGGTAAACTGAACACCTGCTACCTGGCACTGGACCATCACGTCAATTCAGGAAGAGCTGAGCAAGCTGCCCTGATCTACGACTCCCCAGTCACTGGTCAACAACAGACTTTCACCTACTTAGAGTTGCGTGATGAAGTTGCTCGTTTTGCAGGGGTCCTGAAAAATCACGGCGTTGTCAAAGGGGATCGGATCATTGTCTACATGCCGATGATACCACAAGCCATCATTGCCATGCTGGCCTGTGCTCGTCTGGGAGCAATTCACTCCGTAGTGTTTGGTGGCTTTGCCCCAAATGAATTGGCCGTTCGTATCGATGATGCTCGCCCAAAACTTTTGGTAACCGCGTCCTGCGGAATCGAGGTTCAGAAGGTCATTCCCTACAAACCACTTGTGGATGAAGCGATTCAAAAGTCCAAGTTTCCTCCAGAAAAGGTGCTGGTTCTTCAAAGACCCCAAGTAACAGCTGATATGAAGGATGGAAGGGATTTGGATTGGGAAACTGAGCTTTCATCTGCAAATCCCACTGAACCGGTTCCAGTTGATTCGTTGGACCCCCTCTACATTCTTTATACCTCTGGGACGACAGGATTACCCAAGGGAGTGGTACGGGATAATGGAGGACACGCTGTGGCTATGCGCTACAGCATGAAAACCATTTATAACGCTAAACCGGGTGACGTTTATTGGGCAGCCTCTGATGTTGGTTGGGTAGTTGGCCATTCTTACATTGTTTACGCACCACTACTTCATGGATGCACGACACTGGTTTATGAAGGCAAACCCGTCAAAACACCAGATCCAGGCGCATTTTGGCGAATGATTGAAGAGCACAAGATAAATCATTTCTTCACTGCACCGACAGCTTTCCGAGCAGTCCGCAAAGAGGATCCTGATGCAGAATTTTTGAAAAAATACGACATCTCTTCACTCAAGGGACTCTTCCTAGCCGGTGAAAGATTAGATCCTCCAACTTATGAGTGGCTCCAAAATATTTTGGATGTTCCGATTACTGATCACTGGTGGCAAACTGAAACGGGTTGGGCCATCGCTGGGAACCCAATGGGCTTGGAACCACACCAGCCAAAGAGTGGTTCTGCAACGCTACCTTCTCCCGGTTACAAGGTGACTGTCCTTGATGAAGAAGGATATGAGGTGTCCAAAAATACCCAAGGAAACATCGCTATCAAGCTGCCTCTTCCACCAAGTTGTTTACCGACTCTCTGGGGCGATCATGATCGATTCAAAGCATCTTATCTTGATCAATTTCCAGGCTACTACAGTACCTCAGATGGAGGCTATCTTGATGAAGATGGCTATGTCTTCGTGATGGGAAGGACCGATGACAACATCAATGTAGCCGGTCATCGGCTCTCCACTGGAGAAATGGAGGAGTTGATTGGCTCTCATGCTGCCGTTGCTGAATGTGCAGTAGTAGGAATCGATGATGAGTTGAGGGGACAGGTACCGGTGGGCTTTGTCGTCTTGAAAGATGGAGTCACTGCTAAGCCTGAATCAATTGAGCAAGACCTTATCTTGCTGATTCGACAAGAAATTGGCGCAGTCGCTTACTTCCGTCAGGCCGCTGTTGTAGCTCGACTTCCCAAGACTCGTTCTGGAAAAATCCTGCGAAAAACCATCCGCAGGCTAGCTGTTGAAACAGATGTCCCTGTTCCATCAACCATTGACGATCCAAAGATCATGACCGAGTTGCTGGAAGCAATGCAGTCCAAAGGGATCGGCCAGTTTACGAAATAACACACAAATCCAAGCTGGCCTCATTCCTCTGGGCCAGCCCCTTTGCCCCTTCTTGTTCCTAATGACCCCTACTAAACGCCCTTGCATCTTGTTGGCACAGAGCAACAGCGTTCCGATTGCCAGAAAATACTTTTACGAGTACCTGAAACCGGAAAATTCAACTGTTTGGGAACCGCCTCAAGTCATGCAGATTGAGCGGTGGCTGTTGCAACTAGCCCATCAAGCGTTGCTGTTCGAGCAGGTAACTTTTCCGGAAAATCTTAGTCGGGTTTTACAAAAGCGTGAGGAGCAACTGGTTTGGGAGGAAATCCTGAGAGCAGACCTTAAGGATTCAAAAGATTTTCTACAACTTTTGCCACTGGTGCGAACTGTTCATGAAACTCATCGCTTGTGGCAAATCCATCTCAGTTCAGAACCTCACGACTTTCCACCCAATCACACCTGGGAGAGATTCACGAAATGGCAAACAACATTCGCAGACCGCTGTGACAAAGAAGGCTGGTGGACCGAAGCAGACCTAATAGCAAAATGCCTGAAATGGATTAATGAAGACCAAATTCCTATTCCTGAAGAATTCTGGTTTGTTGGCTTTCGAAAAGGCGAAGATTTATTACTTAATGAACTTCGATCAGCCCTTCAATCCCGCAACTGCAATTTTTGTGATTGGCAAATTTCTCGGCCAAAATCCACAACACCTGTCAACCGTTGCTTCGCAGATCAGGAGTCAGAGCTTCGCACTGCGATTGAGTGGCTTGCTAGCATTCGAAAGCAAAAGCCTGAAGCCAAATTGGCTTTATTGATTCCAGGACTTTCCCGAGTTCAGCACACCGTGAGACGTTTGTTGAATGAACAGCTGATCCCAGATTTCGAATGGCAACCTGATTCCAGCCAAGATGTCTATCAAATAGTGGCTGGACAACCTCTCTTGGAGTTAAAAGCTTTTCAGCATTTGAATCATTGGTGGGAAATCCTACAACTGCTATCCAACGCGAGCTATCCCAAAATTCCTCTTGAGCTGCTTTCCCAAGTGCTTCGTTCAAGTTTCTGGAAATCAAAAGATTCTCAAGAATCTCTCATTCAATTGGAACTGGCTTTACGCGATAAAGAATCTCTCACTGTGAGCCACAGTCTATTGAATCATCTAACTGAAAAAACTGGTTGTCCAGATTTTCTGGAATTACTGAATAGCTTGAAAGAGCTCATTGCAAACACACCTAAGAAACAACTACCTTCAGAATGGACTGAATTTTTGAGGAAGGTACGCGAACGTCTAGGCTGGCATCCAGGCAGGGAATGGGATGAGGAGCGTGAATTATTCCAGGATCTTTCTCAATTGGACAACATCTTAGGCCCAATTCAGTTGGCTGGCCTTCTTCAGCAAGCCCGCAGACAGCTTCAGCACCGGATGTACTATCCCACTCAGGGTGGCGTATCAGAAAAGATTCTGATCATGGATACTCAGGATCTTTTAGACCTTCCCTTTGATGGTCTCTGGATCTGTGGTTTGACCGAAGAGCAATTCCCCCCACATTTAAGAAATTCCAACCTGCTACCGGCAACCTTACAAAATAAACTTGGCCTAAACTCCATGAATTTCGAACAAGTGGAAGAGAGCAGTCAGGATTTTTTAAGGCGATGGGAAAACCAAGCAGTCGATTTAGTGCTAAGTAGTCCCCTCTCTATTGACGGTCGTGAAGTACGCCCAAGTCCCTGGCTCAATTGGCCTAAAGAGTTCGAAGATGCTGTAGATTCCAGAAGTTTGAATCCAATCTGGAAAGACTTTGCCAACCATCAAATCACTTTGGAAACGGTCTCCGATTCCGTAGGTTTGTCACTCCCTTTGGGTACAGCCGTTCGAGGTGGAACAAGTGTCCTCAAAGCTCAGGCTCTATGCCCCAGAATGGCTTATGCTGAGTATCGCCTGGGTGCCAAGCATCCCACTGTTCCTCAAGCAGGGCTATCCCCAATACAACGTGGAAATTTGGTCCACTGGTCTCTTGAAAACTTTTGGAATCAAGCACATAGATCATCTGCTTTGGAGAGTATAGTTCAAGTACAGGAATGGATAACAAATAGTATCGAGGCTGCCCTGGAACGTTTTGAGAAATACTATCCAGGGTTGATCAAAACAAATTTTCGTAGATTGGAAGCGCGACGTCTCAATATCTTGCTCCATGACTGGCTAAATTTGGAGAAAAGCCGAGTTCCCTTTATTGTCGAAGCATCAGAAGAAAAATGTGAACTTTCACTGGGTGGACTGAAGTTCAGAGTTCGAATCGACCGGCTGGACCGTATAGAACACTCTGATCAGTTCATATTACTTGATTACAAGTCGGGGACAGGTAATTCCCCAACAAGTTGGTTTCAGCAAAGAATTACCGAACCACAACTACCTCTGTATGCCGTGAATCTTGAGGAAGGGACTCTTGCGGCCGTTGCTTTTGCCCAGGTTCACAATCGAGAATGTAGTTTTAAAGGAATTCAAGCGGAAGAAGCTTCACTTCCGGGAATCAAGCCTTTCGACAAACTTCCTCAAAGAAAAGAGTGGCCCCCTCAATATGATTGGAGTTCTCTGATCGAAGATTGGCGAGTTCGCCTTGATGATGTAGCACATGAGTTTGCACAAGGTGCTGCCCCACTCAGCTACGGTATCCAAGTAACCTCTTCAGCTAATCTAATTGAACAGGTCTTTGCTTATTCGGGAGCAAGAGGCTTTTGTAGGGTCTATGAGTCCCATGTTCCTGAATTTAATGATGATGCTTTTTCGGAGATTGATCGAAAATAAACCTGATACCTTCAGAGGAGCATTTCATCCAGCGGACGCCTAAGGCGAGACACTAGTTCTTTCTGACGTTGAGTATCCGTGAGCGTGTCAGGATCGCCCAAATATCCAACTACAATTACAGAGTACGGTTCCTGATTTTGATTCAAACCAAAAGCCTCCTTAGCTGCTTCTACCGAGAAACCTGCCATTTGATGCAGGTAGATTTGTCGAGAGGCAGCTTGGATTGCAAGCTGAGCAATTGCCTGTCCCAAATCATAACCAGCATGTCGGTTAACCTTTTCATTGTGAGTGAAAAGCAATCTGGCGACTGCAAGCATTAAAACAGGAGCCTGTTTAGCCCAACTGCGATTTCCCTCAGACACACAATCCAATAACACTTGGTGTCGTACATCACCACGGTGAGTAATCAAAATTTGCCAGGGTTGCTCATTGAAGCAGGAGGACGACCAGCGTAAAGCCTCCAGCATGGCTTGTAACTCAATCTCTGGAATTGGTTTTGGATCAAAAGCTCTTGGGCTCCAGCGATCTTTGATGGCTTGAAGAACCGGCAGATCTGTGTCAACAGATTTGCTCATCGAAACTCCTTAAAATTTAAATTTTACCGAATAATTGTGCGATGGATCAGTTAGTCCCAGTCTCAGTGCTGAGTTCAAAGAGAAGCAAGTGTGAGTTCAAAACAGATAGAAAATCAATGTCTTCCTCCATGACGGCAGCACCATCTCCAGCCCGCATTTCAATATTGTGCAGCCTGAGTTCTCCCGAAATGAGTTGTAGCCAATAAGCTTTGCCAAGGTTGTTTTGAAACACTAGTTGTTTCCCCTGCTCAACTTTCGCATCATATATCGAGGTTTGCTGATTGATGCGTAATGAACCCCGATCTCCTGTTGGAGACACTATTTTTCTCCAATCACCCCAAGGTGGATCACCAAAAAATTTCTGTTCATAATCAGGAGCCAGGCCTTTTTGATCAGGGTATAGCCATATTTGAAGAAAATGATTGGCAGATGTGTTTGAGGGATTGTACTCGCTATGCACAACCCCAGTTCCCGCAGTCATTCTTTGCACTTCTCCAACTCTAATGACATCTTGATTGCCCATACTATCCTGATGCTCTAATTCGCCTTCTATCATATACGAGATAATTTCCATATCTCGATGCCGATGGGTTTCAAAACCAGATCCAGCCTTCACCCGATCCTCATTGATTACTCTCAATTGATGGTATCCCATATGATTTGGGTCAAAGTAAGATCCAAATGAAAAACTGTGTTGGCTCTGCAACCAACCTAAATCTACTTTTCCTCGAGATGAGGATGGTCGTTTTGAGATCATTGTTTTCTTGTTAGATGAGATTAAAGAAATTGAAAATACAGGATTGAAGATATCTAAGATTTCAATAGATTAATAATATTAAATTTTACTCATCTTAATAAATAATTTTTATCAAATGACTTTGGATCAAATAAGAGTTTTGTCAACAATTGTTCAAACAGGCAGTTTTCGAGGGGCCGCGGAGCTTCTTCATCGCACGCAACCAACTCTCAGTGTTGCCATAAGGAATCTGGAGAGAGAATTTGGCTTTGAGTTATTTGATCGGGGAAATTATCGCCCAGTTCTTACGACGGAAGGAGCAAAAGTCCTCTCGCAAGCTCGGAAAATTCTGGGACAGGTTGAGGAGTTGGAGAGCTTAGTTCAGACCATCAGAGAGGGGGTTGAAACAGATTTTTTCATTGTGTTTGACGCACTCTGTCCACCCGAAATGATTTCTCAATTTCTTCGTTATTTTGAGAAAGTTCATCCCCAGACTCGTTTACGCCTGTCTGTTGAGTATGTGAGTGGAGCGTTCGAAAGAGTTTCAACTGGAGAAGCCCAAATTGCGTTGTGCCCTGTTCATGAAAGCTTGGAAGAGTTTCGGAACATCGAACTGTTTCGAGTCCAGATGATTCCTGTTGCAGGACCTCAATTTATTGATCATCTCGGTGATTCACCAACGATAGCTAACTTGGAGCAAGCCACACAGATTGTAGTTGGTGATTCCAGAACGAAAGGACCTCGGAAAGATTTCGGTGTACTTGATAGAGTAAAGCGATGGACAGTGAACGATCACGCTTTAAAGTTGGAGATGCTTAGACAGGGCATGGGTTGGGGCAGACTACCTGAATTTCTGGTCAGAGAGGAGATCGTCAAAAAGAATTTGATTTGTCTTTCGGAGTCCTTAATCAGCAGTATTTCAATACCGGTTTACTTGCTTAGGAAAAGGAACACTGTGTCAGGACCTGTGACACAACAAGTATGGGACTACTTTTTGGAAAATATTGATGATGGTAAACGGGGGGTTTCGGCCTAACTCTTTCAATTAACCCCACTTGTCTGTCCGCACTTTTTTCTTCGCATGGACAGGACACTTGAAGAGTGGCTCTGGTTCTTTTTTTTCTTCACGTTGCTTGGCAGTGACTGCACCATTTGCTCGCTGTTCCGGAGTTGGATATTCTACTTCCAAGAACATTGGCCCCAGTCCTGTATCTCTTGTCTCACTCATAGACAATTGATAGCGAGGCTCCACTCTCTGGAATTCGTTTGGTTGTATCGGTGCAATTGGAGTAACCCGGTCTCTTGCCCCATCTAGATACTGAGGATAGAAATTGGTAGTGCCCTCTAATCGATGCCAGGGAGTTTGTTTTCTTTTTTTCTTAATTTGAGCTACCATGGCACCCTTTAGTTACAAAATATACGTAATTGGCAAGTTTGTGTGTTTCATTGGATTGAAACCTCCTAAAAAGTGATTCTCATGGAACCATCTGATTTTCCCACCAGGGAAACCGTTTATGCAAAGATTCGCGCCGATTTGGATCAGTATGGTTGGAGTCTCATTTCGTCAATTTACCGCGAAGAACTTTTCACACACACAGTTGGTCTAAGCTGGGGCTATGAACACCAAGAGATTGAACTCATCGGCCTGAATCAAGAAATCGCTGCAATGTTGCTAAATGAATTGGCCAGACGAGTCGTCAATGGTGAAAAATTTCATGCCAACTGCCATTTTGAAGATATTGTAGATGGAGTTGATTTGATCCTTGTGGAAAACCCAATTGATCCACTTGGCAAGCCTATGACCAATGGCAGACTCCGCTTGATTTGGCCGGATGAAAACAACCTCTATCCCTGGCAGAAAGGCTGCGAAGAAGAATGTCTAATCCAGCAGTGGTTTCCAGATTCAACGATGCCTGAAAGAGATACTTGCGAGGCCTACGCACTTTTGGAACAAGCTACCCTTCGTTGAAATACAAGCTGATCATTTTAGATTTTCCTGCTGCAGAATTCTCTCCATTTCAGAGATTAACGTTTTTCGAAAGCGATCCTGCCTCAAACCAAATTGTAGTGAGGACAACAAATATCCCAAGGGCTCCCCTACATCATAACGTGTCCCTTTCATTTTGACAGCTGAAACCCTGCCTCTTGAAGCCAACTGATTAATCGCTTCCGTCTGTGTAAATTCACCTTGATGCTCGTGAGTATTATCTGTCGCACGAAGTGCATCAAAGATTTCTGGGGTATATAAGTATCGACCATAAGACGCATAGTTACTGGGTTCAGTCCCCGGAGCTGGCTTTTCCACCATCTGTCTGACCCCCATAATTTCACCTTCATTAACCGGATCAATCACTCCATAGCGTGAGATATCTTCTTCAGGAAGTGCTTCCACAGTCAGGATCGTATTCCCTGTTTCCTTGTAAGCTTCAATCAATTGTAGAGTCAACGGAGGATCCCCCATCACGATGTCATCAGGATAGGCCACCACAAAAGGAGCATCCTGGACAAAGGGTTCTACAAGCATCAGGGCATTGCCCGTGCCCATCATCTCTTGTTGTCTCAATGTAAAGATATTTGCACTCGTTGGCTTGATTAACTCCAGTTTTTCCATGGAGTTCGCTTTGGAAAAAGCTGAGTCTAGCTCAACTTCTCGATCAAAATAGTCTTCTAAAACTTTTTTTCTGCGTGAAGATACCAAAAGGATATCTTCAATACCAGAATCCACCATCTCTTGAACAATGAAATCAATCACTGGTCGGTCAATCAGAGGAAACATTTCCTTAGGAATCGTCTTAGAAGCTGGTAAAAATCTCGTTGCATACCCTGCCGCTAAAATCACACCTTTCATGAAGACTCCATTTCTACTCAGGTGGTACAGGCAATCACTTAGGTTGTTGAAGAAGATTCAATAGATAGGCTACCAGTTGTTGAACGGTCTGTAGTTCCAAGATTTGCTCGATGTCGGCTTCCTGACCAAATTCATCTTCCAAGGCCATAATCACGTTCATCGCATCCAAAGATGTCAGATCCAGATCATCTCTTAGATTTGAATCCAACTTCACGACTTCCAGAGGGAGATCTAGTTCCCGAGCAATTGTCTCAAGGCAAACGTCTCGGATTTCTTCTTCGCTTAGTTGCATGAGCGAAACACCAAGCAAGCGTTGCTGCCTCCAAAGGCAAAGGAGTTTGAAAGCACATTTTGGATTTTATGTTTGCGTGAAAGTGGTGAGAGATTTTGCAGATGACATGCCGGGTCAGTAGGTTGACAGTTCAAGCTTGGTGGAACGACTTGATGCTGAATGGATAGTACAGAAACGACCGCTTCAATAGCAGAAGCAGCCCCCATGCTATGTCCTAATTGCGACTTACTGGCAGTACAAGGAGGAATTTGATCACCAAAGATTTTCTTGATTGCCGCTCCTTCCATTTGATCATTCAACTTCGTACCCGTTCCATGTAGATTTATGCAATCTACATCAATTGGGGATATCTCTGAATCTTTCATAGCCTTTTGAATTGCTTGGCTCACTCCCTCCAGTTCTGGGCTTGTTAAACTTTCTGCATCACAATTCGAAGCAAACCCAATCAGCTCTGCGATCGGTGATTGATTTCTTCGATTGCAGGACTCCTCTGTCTCAAGAACGATCATAGCAGCTCCCTCACTGAGCACAAAGCCATCTCGATCCATCGCAAATGGCTTACATACCCGTTCCGGATTTTCCTTACTCCTTGAGAGCACTCCCATCGCCTCCCATGTTCGTAGTAATTCATAAGTAACAGGGGCTTCGGCTCCTCCACAAATTACCGTGTCATAAAGACCTGCCTGGAGCCATTCTGCACCAATACCAATTGCATTTGCTCCAGAAGAACAGGCTGTATTTACAGTGAGATTCCGACCCTTGCAGCCATGATTGATTGCAATCTGTGCTGAGAGCGCATTATTCATCATTCTGGGAATTGTGAAAGCATTGATCTTCTTATTTGTCTCTGGAAGATATAGTGCGTCGTACGCAGGTTTATAGGAAACAATTCCCCCAATTCCCGTCCCAGCAACAACAGCACATTTAGCTAGGTCAGGACCAGTAATTTCAGACTGTGCTATTGCTTCTCTTGCTGCAAGCAAACCGTATTGTACAAAGGCTTCACAAGATCGCTGCTCTCTGGGCGAAAAATAACCCTTAGCATCATAATTTTGAATGATCCCAGCGACCTGAGTCAGGGAGGGGGTTGGATCGAATCTGGTGATGTGATGGACACCTGATTTCCCGTGGGAGAGATTATTCCAGAATTCTTTTATTTCACCACCGAGTGGACAGAATATTCCCATGCCTGTGACGAAGACACGCTTACGACCCATTCTGATCTCGATTCACAACTCCGACGATCCCTGGGTGACATCTCCGATAAACCTCAACATAATCTGGTCGGTTGATATGGGCATATTGAAGAGTAGCATCCAAGCTGACGTATCCAAAGAGTTGAGCCAGATCAGTCAAATCTAGCCCATTCTCCAACAAGTGCGCTGCGAACGAATGACGGAGGATACGTGCATTGATACGGCTCTGAATTCTAGCTCGTTTTGCGTGCTTCTTAATCATGAACCAGAACCCAATCCTCGTCATCCTCTCACCATCTCTATTGGGAAATAAGCATAAATCTGCTTCGTAACGCAGCCTGCCTTGCCTGCCTTGTTTGAGGTATTTTTGAAGGACCTCAATCGCCATTGTAGTGACCGGAACCATTCGCTCCCTTCGACCTCGCACCTTCAGAAAACCCAAGTCCAAAAATAAATCTGAGATGTCTAAATTCAATAATTCGTGGACTTTCAAACCACTTGAATAGAGCAGCTCCAACATTGCCCGATCTCGCAGTCCAAGATAATGATCATCTGAAGGAGCCTCCAATAAATCTTCAACCTCTTTTGTACTCAAGAGTTCTGGGGGTTTTGGAGGAATTTCAGGAAACTTTACAAGATGTAGTGGGTTGACACGAATCCAGTTCTTTCCCTCTGCACAATTTAAAAATAGTTTCAGGGAAGAGAGATGACGGCAAACCGAGCTGGGTTGCATAAAATCAAGCAACTGATCTCGGTATTGTTCCATAAGCGAGCGATTGACCTTTACGAGATCTCCTGCCTCTGTGGTGGCTGCATACCATTGTAGAAACTGCTGAGTGTCATCGTGGTGGTTTTTCAGGCTACTTTCTGAGTAGGATTGCGACTTCAACCATTCCATAAATTCTTGAAGTAGCAGTTCCATGAGGAAGCAAATGTGGGAATGAAGGGGAGGGGGAGAAGCCCACGAGAACCGTGTGAACAAATGGGCATTTGATGCCTAGCCCGAATAGGTGGAGAAGCGTGTAAGAATTTTAGGCTTCCTTGATAAAGGCGTGCTCACCATTCTCAGGGACAATCTCCGCGTGGTGATGAAAAGGCAACAAAAGTTTGTCATCACGAGAACCGCAGGACTTCTCGGCAAAAAATCACAGGCAATGTGATTTTTAGACCATACTAAATCCTATCGAATACAGCCCATCTGGGCAAGTGAATTCAGGCTTGGACGAGAACCTGATCAAGTCTTTCGCAAAGATCACGAAGATTTTTTTCCATCTCATCATACTGCGGTTGCTGCTTCTGTCTCATCAACTGATCAGCCAGATTCAAGGCTACCAACAAGTATAAATTACTGGAGGAAATGGAGCTAGAGCTTTGCTGAATCGTTGAAATTTGTTGTTCCAAGAAGCTCTCCACTTTCCTTATGTGCTCTTCGCCATAAGGACTTGCAATCGCAAATCGGTTACCGTTGACTGTAATTTGATACTGTTTGCGATCAGCTTTGGCGTCAGACATGACAATTCCTCAACAAGGTAGAAAGTTAGCCCTCTGCGATGATTTTCACCTTCTCGGTGTGCAGAACACGATACAGGTTCCGCTCCTGAGGTTTTGATGGATCAAACTGTGAAGTAAACTGGTAAATACGCTTATGTCGGCTTGTCGTGAAACGGAATGTGATTAGCAGCGGCTGCTCTTTATTTGAGGCAGGAAGTTGTTTTAGGTCACTGGGTTCAATATAAATGAAATTCGGAGAGTTAAACCTGACAAGAGCGCTGAACTCTTCATTCTTTTGATGATCTGTGGGTGATCTATAACTTGCAGTTAGCTGTACTCCTGGAGCTACCTGACGGGAATTTCCCACAACCAGATCCGGGTTTTCGGAGGTAAACCTCAACTTCTCCCTTAGCTTCACCAAGAGATCTAACTTCTTATAGTCCAGTTGTCCTAATTTCTGAATTGACTGCTCAAATATTTCGGCCTTCTTAGAAATTGCCTTGTAATCTTTAACATCCATCAATCTAGACATCTCCCACAAAAGTTGAGCCTCTTCTTCTTCCAAACGGAACTCTTTGCTGACCGTCTCGATTAATTTTAGACATGCGCGTTCGTATAGTTTTACCTTGAAACCATCGACTAAATTTTGATCTGGTGTGTAATAAATATTGAGATTTCCACGGTCAGTATCTTCCCAAAAGGTGGGTCCTGCGAATTTCAATCGACCACATGAGATTTCAATTACCTTGCTAAAGTTAATTTCCCCGAGAACGTTAACATCATCCATTACGTCTTTAAGAATTTTCTCAACAAACTCATCATCATTATGTCGCTCATAGAAAAGAGCCAATCCAATCTGCAGAATTCTCACTCCGTTATTTATCAGAACACCTTGATCTAGGTCCTCTTTATTAACATCCGGTGGGTTATCAACCTGCAGAATTTCTCCAAGCAGATGAGTTTGTAAATCCCTATCCCACTTCTCGTTATAAACCTTCTCCAACAGTTTTTTCATCTCAGTGGCAATGACATCGACAATAAAATACAAAGCAGGGCTATTTTTCCCATGCTTAAAGATTTCAATACCATAAATTCTGAAGTACATGAAGCAGCGTTTGAGGTAATCAATCCGCTGATAATCTGCCAGATGATTTACAAAATTCCCATAGTGGAACGCGACGTTATAAAGGTTTCTAGCTTCGTTGTTCTTGATCGCATGCTTGATCGCAAATCGAAGAAGAGTGTTGAATCGAATGATGATGACATCTACTAAACGATCATCCTCTAATTCAATTGCTGTTAGACCGATTTCGGACATTTCTGCCGCCACCAATGAAGCCAGATCAAATGATCCATCTTCAATTTGACGTATGTAAACGTTTCCGAGCAGGCGGAATAACTTCTGCTCATAAAATGTCTTTGTTTTTTCCATGTCCCCGTACTGACCAATCATAGTCTTAAAGCTGATGTCGGTTCGCACTTTGGGCGTCACTGAGAAGAATTCTTCACCAATATGAGATTTGACTCGAACATATTCATGAATCGTCAAACTCATCTGGTGAATGATATCCGCTTTGAGTTCCTTAAAAGACACATACTCTAGAATGTCATCCAACTGGTTCAAAGCCTCGAACATCTGAACTTGGTACTGTTCACGGATATTTGGCACTGTAATAAGTGCCTGGGCTCTTTCCGTTGTCAGATCGTGAATTTGATCAATATTGTTCCCATAAATGCGACTAATTACGTTACTTGGTTTGGTATACCGCAGAATGTAGAAAATATAAGGAAATGCAAAAAATGCTGAGAGAACAAGAAGAATATGGGTGTTAAAAACTCGGCTCGCAGGGCGGACCAGATCAATATCGGCATATAGGTTGATGAGGATTGCATGCATTCCCGAAACGATCAAAAACCACACGTAGATCAAACTGGGGAGATCTTTCATGTAGAGGTCGATCAGTTTTGGAATACTTTGGGAAGCAATCGAAATGACCAGGATCAAAGTTCCCAAGATCATTCCTAGAAGGGCTTGCCAGACTTCCGCACTGAACCCCATATCAACACCTTCAAAGCCCTCTGGGAAACTACCGCTGAAGAAGGCAATGACACCCTTATATGGCTCGAAGAGGACGGCATCGAAAAGAATGTCGCAAAGAGTGACGAGCAAGACTACTCCAACCAACGATGCGATTGACCTGTTACGATCTGCAAATGCCAACGCGCGAAAAATATAGAAACTAATCTGCAAAGACGATTTTTGTGATTCCTGTACGGTGGCCTGATCTGAAACTGTATCCATAACTTTCAAACAGTATGATGAGTCAAAATTTCAGAATCCTGTAAGGATTTGCTTTAGTTGTTTGTTCAACACATTAGAGAATAGAGAAAATTTTGAAGAAAGGAATTAGATTGCAACCAACTTCTCGAAACCACAAGCAATAGACGCCCCAACTCAATTGGGAGCATCATTTTCAATGAGCTTCCCCTCTTCCAAAGAAATGACCCTGTCTGCTATCCCCAATACCTCACTGCTGTGGGTTGCTACGATCATGGTTTTCCCTGCTTTCCGAATAAGCTCCCGAAATAAACCTAAAGCTTGCTCTCCAGTTTGTCGATCTAGGTTACCAGTTGGCTCATCAGCCAATACTAAATTTGGGTCGTGAACCAGTGCTCTGGCAATCGCTACCCTTTGCTGTTCCCCACCAGAGAGCCGATCAGGGAAGCTTTCCAATCGATCCCCCAAACCCAGCTCCTGCATTAGCTCAGCGACTCTAGCTTTTGCAGTTTTTGCAGATTCTCCATTTAATTCCATTGGGAGCAATAGATTTTCTTCAACGGTCAATGTAGGAATTAAATTGAAGGACTGAAAAACGAATCCAATATTTTTTCTACGAAATAAAGTTCTTTGATGCTCGTCCAATTCATTCAACATCGTTTTTGATATCCTAATACTTCCTGAGGACGGCTCATCAATCCCGGCCAGTAAGTTGAGCAAAGTAGATTTGCCAGAACCACTTCTTCCCAACAAAGCCACTATCTGTCCCTCTTGAATTTTAAGACTTACATTTCGAAGTACTTGACGCTTCTCACCACCCTCCAAATAGAACTTGTTCAACTCATTAAGTTCCAAAAAATCTTTTGCTAAAACCATCAAATAGAATCCTTAATCAAAGTTGACAAGTGACAGCAATCAAAGTATTTTTATCTGCTTTGCTGATGGCGGGAGTAGCTCAGCTGGTAGAGCGCTGGATTGTGATTCCAGTGGTCGTGGGTTCAAGTCCCATCTCTCGCCCCATGGGCGCCTGTAGCTCAGCTGGATAGAGCATTTGACTTCGGATCAAAGGGTCGGGGGTTCGAATCCTCCCGGGCGCGCCATGCCTTCCTCACAAAAGGCAATCAGTTCTATTACTCCGCTTTTGCAGCTTTTCCTGCTTTCAAAAAGCATCTCGTAATTCGTTTTAATATCCCACTGCCCTTCTATTGAGCAACGGTTGCTCTTTCACTGTAAGATGAACGATCGCAGAGAAAGCCCCAACCCCTACGCCAACCCACCAAACTAGATCGTAAGATCCGAATTCATCATAAAACAAACCACCTAGCCATACCCCTGAAAAACCACCAAGTTGGTGAGAGAAAAAAACCAATCCGAATAAAGTACCCATATATTTAAGTCCGTAAATATAGGCAACCAACCCTGAGGTGAGTGGAACAGTGGCTAACCATAAGCCTCCCATCACAGCTGAAAACAATAGAACAGAGTTCGACGTAATTGGCATCATGATGAAGGCCGCAGCCGCAATTGTCCGGCCTACATAGATCAATGAAAGCAAATTTTTCTTTGGAAAGTATTTCCCCAGAGCCCCTGCGGCTATGGTTCCCAAAAGATTTGCTATGCCAATCACAGCGATTGAAAATGCACCTAAAGCTGAGGTTGTTGAGACCCCAATGCTCCGTAAAAGGCTATCCTGTGGAATTCCCATACACATTTCCTCCACCAAAGCTGGAAAATGTGCAGTGATGAAAGCCAATTGAAAGCCACAGGAAAAGAATCCCAAGAAAATCATGATGTAGCTCGGATCCCTGAAAGCCCTGCCACAAACTTCTCCTAGACTCTCCTCCAACTCTTGCCGAGTTGCAAAATTGGTTGATCGCAAAAAAGGTAGAACAATTAATGCCAAAAATATTGAGACTGCAAAAACCAGAAAAACCTCGGACCATGGCATTTTCCCAAGCAACCAACTCGCGGTTGGAGGACCAACAATCTGACCAGCTGAGCCAGCAGCAGTTGCAACTCCCAACGCAAGGGAACGGTTCTCAGGACTCGTACTTCTTCCAACGACAGCCAAGATCACCCCAAAACCTGTCCCAGCGATTCCAAAACCAACTAAAATTTCTAGTATTTGAAGCGCTTCTGGAGTGACGGCATAGCTACTCAAAACTAATCCCAGAGCATATACAAGGGCCCCAAGCACAATTGCTTTTCGGTCTCCCCACTTCTCTGCAATGATACTAAAGAGTGGTTGTCCAATTCCCCAAGCAAGATTCTGAATAGCAATTGCCAGAGAAAACTCTGAGCGAGGCCAAAGGAACTCGTTGCCAATAGGGACCTGAAAAACCCCAAAGCTGGCCCTGATTGCAAAACCCACCATTAGAATGACGCAACCAGACAATAGCACTGGAGTAAACAATGATGCCTTATTGTCTGAACGCATAATCAGAAAAACTCTGTCTCTAGAGATAAAGTGGGGATTCCAGTAACGGAAGATGAATCAGCGGTGGGAATACATTATTAAAAACGTCAGCTTGCTTTGGCAAGCTCTCCGGCCTGGCATGCACTAGGCCGGAGTAGGAGCTACTTCTAAAGCCTAGGCTTTTAATCTCTCTACTTCCTCAGGTTTCATCTTCGTTGCTGCGGCAACAACGTCAATGTTCATACCAGATTCACCATTGACTAGCCTGCGGGCAATTTCAACTCGCTCATGTTCTTGTCCACGCAGCATTCCTTCTCGGTGACCTTGGCGACCTTTTGCTTCAATTGCCTCCACAACCCGATCCCGAATTCTTTTGCGAATCTGGTCTACTGGAATGATCAAGGCTGCCAAAGTAATAACCATCAGCCACTCGCCAAAGCCCAACCCAACTGTTCTTAAAACCTCACCTCCCAAGTATGTGAAGAGGATCTGGAGGAAGAAGATCAAGCCAACGACCCGTAAGAAATTCTTGTTCTCACCAATATGCTCAAACAGGTCTGTGCCCTCTGTACGTGAATTAAATTTATTGAAATTATTGATGAAAACAAAGAACGCAAAAAATGCTGTCAAAAGCACTGCATCTGGATTGTAGCCAGGATCAGTTGGTAATCCACAGCGGCTTTCATTACAGGCAAAAAAGCTGCCTAGCCCATCACTAGTGAGGAAAAACAGGCTAAGAATTGCCATTGCAATTCCATTTGTAAAAATGGCAGACCACATATCTGGAGTGATCAGTGGCGCATTTTTGGGGGTGGGGGGCTCCTTCATGTATCGACTCAGAGCAGCTTCTCCAGCAAAAGCAATCGCAGCCAGAGTGTCCATAACCAAGTTTATCCAGAGCATTTGAGTCATGGTGAGCGGCAGGTCTATTCCAAAGAAAGGACCAAAGAAAGCCACCAGAATCGCAGCAACGTTTACTGAAAGTTGGAAGATTAGAAACTTTCTTATAGATTTCAGCAACGTCCTTCCATAAAGGACAGCACGGGTTAGTGATGAGAAATTGTCGTCCAAAATTACAATATCACTGGACTCCTTCGTCATTTCAGTCCCACTCCCCATGGCAAATCCAACATCCGCATTTTTTACAGCGGGGGCGTCGTTAACTCCATCACCCGTCATACCCACGACCCAATTGCGTTCCTTGGCAGCTTTCACAAGGCGGCTTTTATCGGTTGGAAGTGCTCTTGATACCACACAAAGATTCGGAAGCATGTCGCGAACCTGAGCATCTGACATCTCTCCCAATTCTGTCGAAGTGGTCACCACTGGATTATCACCTTGGATAATCCCCATTTCTTTAGCGATTGCGCGCGCCGTATTCTTGGCATCACCTGTGATCATGACCACCCGAATTCCTGCTGCTTGAGCCTCTTGAACAGCTACTTTGGCTTCCTGACGTATTTCGTCTCTCAACCCGAAAATGGTGACTAAAGCAAGATTCTGAGGCAGGGAAGGATCCTCACTAATTGACTCATCGGTTACTGCTAGCCCGATCAAACGCATAGCTCGCTCGGACATCTTATTCATCTCATGCAGCAAGTTCTCATGCGAGGGTAAAGGCTGGCGCTTTCCATTTTCGTCTATATAGGCCGTACAGTTAGCCAGCACAATTTCTGCGGCTCCTTTGACCATCGTGACCGACTTCTTACCTTTCACCTGTGAGGCTGAAAATTTATATAAGCTCTTGAAGGGGATATTTTGGACAAGTTCTACATCATCTTTTTCCTTTAGATTCTCATCCAAGTATCTAAGGAGGGCTTGTTCAGTTGGATTGGCTCCAACAATGACAGGTTTTGGACCAGTAGTGTCAATGGCAGCGCTAGTATTGTTGCGCAAGGAAAAGATAATTTCATTGCGTAGACCATCAGGAATTTCATCAAGCTTAGTGTGGTGCTGGCCTGTACCGTCTAGGGTATCAGCAACTTGTAATAAGCCCTGCGTCAGGGTTCCAGTTTTGTCGGAAAACAAAACCGTTAGACTGCCGGCTGTTTCTATTCCGAGTAACTTCCTCACGAGAACTTTAGCCTTCAAGAGCTTACGCATGTTCATCGAAAGGACGGTAGCGATCATCATTGGGAGTCCCTCTGGAACTACTACCACGATGATGATGATGGCTAAGACAATTGCTGTGACGATATCATGGACAATTTCTCCAAATGGCTGTGAAAAGTAGATACCAACACTTTCAGCTTCAATGAAGATGTGATTGGACATGAAAGCAAAGGCAATCATGACAGAACCAATGTAGCCAAAGCGGCTGATCCTTTGCCCGAGATCTGCTAACTTTTCTTGTAAAGGAGACAAACGGTCTTCGGCTGAGACCAATTCCTTCATGGTTTGGCCGTATTTGGTCTTATCCCCAACAGCGGTTACCAACATCACGCCTTCACCATCATCAACCAAGGCCGCGCGGGGAAGTTCATTTCGCTCTTCATCAATTTTATTTGGGTCTTCGACTGGAACCTTCTTAATCGGTTCTGATTCCCCGGTCAGGGCGGCAGCATTTACTTCGAGTTTTCCTGCGAGCAAGTACCCATCAGCTGGGACAGTATCGCCTGGTTGTAGAACAACATGGTCCCCAGCAACCAAGTCGTTGATACTAATTTCTTGAAGTGTGTTGTCCCTGAAGGCTTTCACTTTAACTAATGAGGCTTCTTCCAGAAGCTTTTGAAACTCGTTCTCATTACTATACTCAGACCAGGTCGCCACGAGAGTAGCCAACGCCACAGCTATTGCGATTCCTACACCCTCATACCAAGGAGCAAAGCCAATCACTGAGAGAAAAACTGTGATCCCAAGTGCAGCAATCAGGATGATAATGATTGGATCTTTTAGGTTTGCTAGTAGCTTATCTGAAAAGCTCTCTACCTCCTGTGTAGTTACAGCGTTTGAACCATTCTGATTTCTCGACTGCAGCGCTTCTGCTTCAGTCAAACCAGGGTACTGAAATTTCATCTAAACTCCTTTCTAAAACCTTGATTCATTACTTTGTTAAAATATTTTGACATTATGGATGCTAGCAGATTTTTTCCCTTCGTAAAGCTATTTCTATCCTTTTCTTCCATAGATTACTCATGTGAAAAATATGTGACAAATAATTCATTTCATTGATAAAAATTAATTTAATCTGATTATACTAAATTAGAAGTTTACATTCTACCAAATCAAATTATGCCGCTTAGTACTATTTCGTTATCTACTGGAATTGAAATTGGAAACCATCTTCCCTTCGTTTTAATTGGGGGCATGAATGTGTTGGAGAGTCGGGAGCTAACGCTTAGAACAGCAGAGACCTTTTGTAATTTAACAGAAAAGCTCTCGATTCCTTATTTATTCAAGGCGTCCTTCGATAAAGCGAATCGCTCCTCAGTTCACTCATTTCGTGGGCCTGGAATTGATGAAGGATTGAAATGGCTGGAGGAAGTCCGTCAGGCTTTCAATGTACCCGTAATTACAGACGTACATGAGCCTCATCAAGCAAGTGCTGTTGCCTCCGTGGTAGATATTCTCCAACTGCCTGCCTTTTTATCGAGACAAACAGACCTGGTCATAGCTCTCGCAAAGACTCAGAAAGCTATCAATATCAAGAAAGCACAATTCCTTTCTCCTTCTGAAATGGACAATATCCTTCAGAAGTTTGAGAGTGCTGGGAATAGCCAAATTATGCTATGTGAACGTGGGACAATGTTCGGATACAATAATTTAATTGTCGACATGTTGGGCTTTGGCTTGATGAAAAAGCTAGGCGCACCTGTAATTTTTGACGTAACTCATGCAGTACAGATTCCTGGTGGACAAGGCTCTGCTGCTGGTGGTCGGCGACAACAACTCCGCGAATTGGCCCTCTCGGGATTAGCCACTGGCATTGCAGGAATCTTTCTGGAAGCTCACCCAAATCCATCTGAAGCAAAATGCGATGGACCCAGTGCTTGGCCTTTGGGCAAATTGGAAACTTTATTGATGCAGCTTAAGAAGCAAGATGAGTTGGCTAAAAGCCTGCCACCAATCGAAGTGGAGTAATCTTTGAGGGAGGAAACACCCTCTTGCTTTGCACAAGAGGGTTGGCTAGATTCAAATTTGGAAGAGAGTTTTCCAGAATCTTTTTGAGGATTGACGGCCCATTTCAGCTATGCTTTCCGTCAAGGGGATGGATTTTGGACACACCTCCACACAGTTCTGCGCATTGCCACACGCGGCAATTCCGCCATCGTCCATCAAGGAGTCTAGTCGCTCATTGGCGATTAATTTTCCTGTGGGATGCATATTGAATAGACGTGCTTGACTGATCGCTGCGGCTCCCAAGAAATTGTTATCACGGCTGTACTGAGGACATGCTTCAACGCAGCAGCCACAGGTCATGCACTCTGAAAGTTTGTAAGCGACTCCCTGATGATCTGGCAGAATCTTATCTCCAGGCCCAAGATCATGGTAACCATCCATTGGAACCCAAGCTTTCACTCTCTTCAGTGCTTCGAACATCCGAGAGCGGTCTACGGCTAGATCCCTGACAACGGGGAACTTGCTCAGAGGCTGCAAGGTAATTGGTTGCATCAGTTTATCGATCAATGCACTACAAGACTGGCGAGTCTTACCATTGATCACCATGGTGCAGGTTCCGCATACTTCTTCCAAGCAATTGCACTCCCAAACGACCGGACGTACTTTTTTTCCTTCTGAATTGATTGGATTCTTTTGAATATCCATCAAGCAGGAAATGACGTTCGAATTTGGCAGGTAAGGTATCACGAAGGTCTCCCAGTAAGATGGCTGGTTAGGCCCGTCTTGCCGGAGGATTTTAAAGGTAATTGTCTTGTTTGACATTTCGCTCCCTAGTTCAGTCGTACTTGCGTGGACGTGGTTGAATCAGTGAGGTATCTACAGCTTCATAACTGATATCAGGGCCTTTTCCATTGAAAGTCGCAATCGAACTTTTCAGCCATTTCTCGTTCGATTCCCCGTAAAGCCGCATATATTCTAGGTGATCCGGCTTGAAAGAATCTTGTTTGAGGCCTCCCTCCGCCTTCAACGTGGTATACTCAAGGAAACTTTCTGGCTTAAAATCACTAGGCTGCTTGATTTCAAATTCAGGTTTATAGTGGGCTCCCCTGAACTCGTCACGGAGCAGCGCACCTTTGGCAATTACCTTTGACAGCTGTATCATGTTGTAAAGTTGATTTACAAAGCTTGGTACTGGATTGGTCCAGTCACTCGTGTCCACACATTCAACATCTGTCCAGCGTTCATCGTATTCTTCAATTTTTTCAACGGTTGCTGCAAGTCTGGCATTGTCGCGAACTATGAGGACATTTGACATCATCGTTTCTGATAATTCCGCATGGAGCTTGTATGGGTTTTCCTTACCCTTCATTTGCTTGATGCCAGTAAACTTTTCTTGCCATTGTTGTTGTGCCTTATCAAACAAAGAAGACGGAAGGTCAGTGGCAGATTCTTTTTGATTCTTGATGTAATTCACGACTCCTGGTCCCATCATCAAGCCCGTGTAGATACAGCTTAATAGCGAATTTGCCCCAAGTCGGTTGGCCCCATGGTACTGATAATCAGCTTCTCCAGCAGCATATAGTCCCTCGATCGAGGTCATTTGGTTGCGTGGAGACTGGTGATCAATAAAACCGTCGGCTGTCCTTGTGTAATCAGTCCAAATTCCTCCCATCGAATAATGAACCGCTGGGAAGATTTCCATTGGCTCCTCACGAGGATCTACCCCAGTAAATTTTTCATAAATTTCAAGGATTCCTCCAAGCCTTCTGTCCAGGAATTCACGTGAATGATGAGTCAGGTCTAAATAGACCTTCATATCTCCATGCACACCCAGACCTTGATTTACACAAATATCGTAGATTTCTCTCGCACCAACATCTCTTGGGACCAAATTCCCAAATCTGGGGTATTTCTCTTCAAGAAAATATAATCGCTCTTCCGCTGGAATCTCTTTTGGATCTCTCTGATCATTTGCCTTTCTAGGAACCCAAACTCTACCGCCCTCACCTCTTGCAGATTCACTCATTAAGCGCAGTTTGTCTCGACCAGGTACCGCAGTTGGGTGGATTTGAATAAATTCACCATTTCCAAACTTAGCACCCTGTAAATAAGCTGAGGTTGTTGCAGTTCCAGTACAAACCACAGAATTCGTAGAACGACCATAAACGACCCCAGGTCCTCCTGTGGCCAAGATGACCGCATCACCTCTCTCCGCTCGGATATCACCAGTTCTTAGATTTTGGATTACGGCCCCGACACATTTTCCATCATCGTCTTGTACAGCCCCAAGATATTCATGCCATTCTATCTTTTCGACCAAGCCTTCAACTTCGTATCTTCGAACCTGTTCATCTAATGCATAGAGTAGCTGTTGGCCCGTCGTGGCCCCAGAGAAAGCAGTCCGATGGTGTAGGGTGCCTCCAAATCTGCGGAAGTCTAGGTTGCCTTCAGGGGTTCGATTGAATGGAACCCCCATGCGGTCCAGCAAATAAATGATGAAGGGGGCATGATAGCACATATCCTTGCACAAAGGTTGATGCCCCAAAAAGTCCCCTCCCTTGACGGTATCGTAGAAATGTATCTCCGGAGAATCTCCTTCTCCTTTAATGTTTACCGCCCCGTTGATTCCACCTTGCGCACAAACCGAGTGGGATCGTTTCACCGGAAGGAATGAAACCAGCAGCACTGACATTCCCTGCTCCGCAATTTTCATGGTTGCGGCCAATCCAGCAAGACCCCCTCCTACAACAATGGCTCTCTGCTTAGTCATGGATTTTTCTCCATTCTTTAATTGGATGAATTAAGGCGGTGATTCTTGAAAACTTATTATTGGAGATTCTACCAAATCGCTGACATTGAGTACAATGCTACTGCTGTCAGGAGAACAAAAACGATGATGCTCAAAACCCTTACTCTCAACTGTGCTCTGGGTGTCAGAGCAAGGCCCCAAGTCATACAGAATGTGTTAATACCATTTGCAAAGTGAAAGGTTGCACCCAAAATCCCAAGCAAATAAACACTTTTTGTGAGCCAACCTGTTTCTGCAGAGGCAAATCCCTCGGCCAAGTGTTCGAAGTGTTGGCCGTAAGTATCCGTCATCAGTGGCATCACCTTAGTATTATATAGATGCGCGAAAATAAATAACAGAACTCCGATACCACTAATTCGCTGAAGCCAGTACAGAAGATGTGAGAAATAGTGATAGGAAGGCTGTGGGGTTGCCTCAATGGAGAGTTTTGCCCCTAAAATCGAATGATAGAAAAGAGGTATGTAAACGAAGATGATCAGTAGCCAGATTGCTAGAGGGCTATCGTAGAATGCATTTGTATGCTCGTTATATTTCTCAGCCCCTTGATGAAGGTAAAGTTGGGTGTAGAGATGGTATACTAAAAAGAGACCAACTGGGATAATACCTGTAAGACTATGAACACGGCGGGCAAAGAAATGGGAGTTCATCTAGACCTTTCCTCAGGAATAAATCGCAGGTTAGAACAGTGAGTCTCTCCGGTCACACTTTAAGTCAGTTGAGCAGAAGGCATAATCTAGTCGATCACGTCTCCAGATGTCAAGATTCTGAAACCTTATTTAGCGCTGAGGAAAGGCGGGATTTGTAGCGTGCTGCAGTTCGCGCATGCAAAATACCTTTTGTTACCGCTTTATCAATTCTCTTCTGAATTTCTGGATACTCCCCTGCAGCTAAAGCCTTATCAACTCCAGCCAAAACTTCTCGATATTTTTTCACTGAAGTTCTCAAGGATGAGCGTTCAGATCGATTTCTTGCTGTGCGCTTAATCGTCTGACGGATGCGCTTGAGTGCAGATTTATGGTGTGCCATTTTTCTCCTTCAGAAGGCATTTGGAATATGCTCCAACTCCGGAGCATCGTTTTGTTGAAAAATAATCGAAATCACGTCGAAGCGAGGCTGCATTTTCAGCTTACTTGGGTGCTGAATAATGAACACCTCATAAAGTTTTCTGAGTTTGGTGCGCTTTGCTAGAGTAACCGAAAGAGATGGATCAATATTACCGCTAGATCGAGATTTTACTTCGCAAATTACAAGATGGTCTTTGAACTCAGCTACAATATCAATTTCACCGAGACGGTGTCTGAAGTCTCGCTCTAGAATACTATACCCAAGGCTCTCCAAATATTTCGCAGCCAAATTCTCTCCATCAATCCCCAATTTCTTTCTGGCAGACATCCTTCACCAGCGAAATGTTTTTCTATGAATTGGGGTGGGACCATACTGCTGCAACAGTTCCTTGTGACGTTTAGTGGGGTAGCCTTTGTGCTTTGAAAATTCCCACTTTGGAAATTCTTCATCATACCCTTGCATAATCTTATCGCGAGTCACTTTTGCCAAGATTGAAGCTGCTGCAATCGATTTACTCTTTTGATCTCCTTTTACAATGGCTTGAGCAGGGAGCGTTAGCTTAGGCAATCTGTTCCCGTCAATCAGGACGTAATCGGGGACTGGCTTCAAGGCTTCTACTGCTTGTTGCATCCCTTTTAACGTAGCATTCAAGATATTTAATTCATCAATTTCAATGTTTCCAAGAACTTCGATTTGATGACCAATTGATCCTGAGATAATCGCTTCAAATAGGGCTTCGCGACGTGATTCACTCAACTTTTTTGAATCATCAACGTCTAAAGAATCTGCCGTGTTCGGATTCAAAATCACACCAGCAACGACTACAGGTCCCGCAAGGGGACCCCTGCCTGCTTCATCGACACCCACAACTCGATGATAGCCCTGATTCCAAAGTGCCACCTCAATATCAAGACCTGCTGCGGGCACTGATCTTTTCACGGATACGTGCGGCCTTACCTCGACGCTCTCTCAGGTAGTAAAGTTTTGCTCTCCTCACATGTCCATGTTTGAGGATTTGAACACTCTCAATTCTTGGAGAGTGTATTGGGAAAATCCTCTCGACACCATGTCCTTGAGTCATTTTTCGAACAGTGAATGTAGCCTTACTGTTCTTGTCTCCAAGGTGCTTGCGAATGACAACACCCTCGTATGCTTGGATACGCTCTTTGTTGCCTTCACTAATTCTGTAATTCACTCGAACTGTGCATCCTACCCGAAAGGCAGGGATATCGTCACGTAGCTGACTTTGTTCAACTACTTTCATCAAGTCTGGCATCTTTGCCTTTGTGTTTTTCAGTTAGTAAGTCAGGACGACGCTGCAAGGTACGTTGCCGAGCTTGCTGACTGCGCCACTCCAATATTCGGGCGTGGTGGCCAGAAAGAAGTACTTCTGGGACACGCTGCCCTCTAAATTCTAAAGGTCTCGTATACTGGGGATATTCGAGAATTCCATTATGGCTAAACGTTTCTTGTTCAGCTGATTCTTGATTCCCCAGAATATTTCCTCTCAAACGGCTGATGGCTTCAATTAAGACCATTGCGATGACTTCCCCCCCAAGGCAAATGAAATCTCCTCCCGAAATTTCTTCATCCACATAATCTCTGATTCTTTCATCAAAGCCTTCGTAACGCCCACAAATAAAAAGTATACATTCATTACAGGCACTCAGTTCTTCTGCTTTCTTTTGCTGGAAGGGATTGCCCTGAGGAGTTAGCAGTATAGAACGAACTTTCCGATCTTGGTTTTCATAGAATGATTTTCTGTCTTCAAGCGCCTGAACAACCGGCTCAGGGCGAAGAAGCATTCCTGGTCCACCCCCGTATGGTTCATCATCAACCTGTCGGTGCTTACCAATTCCAAATTCTCGCAAATTAATGAGTTTAATCTCCAGTTCTCCTTTGAATATTCCCTTTCCAATCAAACTCTCATTCAAGAACGAAGAGAATAGATCAGGAAACAAAGTGATGATGTCAAAAGTCAGAGGGTTTTTCACGACTCCATTAACCCTGGAATTGGATCAATGACCAACTTTTTGTTCTGACTATCAAAAAACTTAACAATGTTTCCTGAGGAAGGAACCAGAAATTCTTCTCCATTAGGTTGTTGAACCGTGTAAACGTATCCAGCGCCAGTTTCAATAATTTCGACAACCTCGCCCAGTAATTTCTCTAGTGAATCAACAACGATGGCACCTTTTATCTGGTGCAAGAACACTTCATCATCACCCAGCGGTCGAAGATCTTTATCATTGACCAGCAACCTCAATTTTTTCCAACTTTTAGCGATATTTCGATCCCCACATTCCTTACATTTGAGAATCCAAATACCCTTATGAATTTTGAGACTCTGTATGTTTATCGTCTCAAACCCATTGGCCTGTTCTCTTAAGAAAGATTTGAGGGATTTGCAGTAGAAATCTGGATCATCAGTCAATGGATAAACTTTAAGTTCTCCCTGCACACCGTGAGGTCCGATAATCGTTCCTAGCCAGGTGAGATCCGGGTAATCAATTTCCTTCTTCTCAGACACCTTCGATGGAAGCTAACTTCATTAATTTCCGAACACGATCTGTTGGCTTCGCTCCCACAGACAACCAGTATTTGGCTCGTTCTGCATCAATACTAAAGCGATTTTCTTGAACCATGGGGTTATAGGAACCAAGTCTTTCAATGAAACGCCCATCTCTTTTAGAGCGTACATCAGCTACAACGATTCTGTAAAATGGAGCTTTTTTGGCTCCACCTCGAGCAAGTCTGATTTTGACCACTCAATTCTCCTAGTTTGATTTAATAAATTCAGTCTACATAAAGCTGCGAGACTGCGGCGGCATCATATTTTTCATCATCTGCATGGCTTTGCGTGGATCTTGGGTCTTGGAAAGCTTGTTCATCATCTTTCGCATCTGGGTGAACTGCTTCATCAAGCGATTGACATCATTAACTGCTACCCCACTACCTACAGCGATCCTTTGTCTGCGTGAGCCATTCAATAGATTGTGATTTTGCCTTTCATCGCGAGTCATGGACGAGATGATTGCGTCAATGCGATTGAATTGTTTTTCATCCACCTTTGCATTTTTCAGCAAATTTGAATCCACACCTGGGAGCATCCCCATCAACTCTTTCATTGAACCCATTTTGCGCATCGTACGAAGCTGATCTCTAAAATCATCTAGCGTGAACTCATTGCGCCTGAATTTGTCTTGGATCTCAAGGGCTTGAGCCTGACTGTAATTGTGCTCAACTTTTTCAATCAGGGAGAGCAAATCCCCCATTCCAAGGATTCTTGATGCGATTCTCTCAGGATGAAAAGCTTCAAGGTTCTCTAGCTTCTCACCAACTGCGATAAATTTGATCGGCTTCCGGGTGACCGCACGAATTGAAAGAGCTGCTCCCCCCCTGGCATCACCGTCCATCTTTGTCAGCAATACCCCTGTCAAGTCGAGCTCATCATTAAAGCTCTTGGCCATATTGACAGCATCTTGACCCGTCATCGCATCTGCGACAAACAGAATTTCTTGCGGGTTGACCCGCTGACGCATTTGATGCAGTTCGTCCATCAGTTGACTATCAATATGTAGGCGACCAGCTGTATCAATTAGAACCAAGTCTCGGTTGTTGATTCTTGCCGCTTCTACGGCAGAAGCCGCAATTTCAATTGGATTTTGATCATTTGTAGAGGGATGACAAGGTAGGTGAAGTGACTCTGCGAGTATCCTTAATTGATCAATCGCAGCAGGTCTGTAAACATCTGCGGGGACCAGATACGGGCTAAATCCCTTCTGGGCATGGTAATTCGCCAGCTTACCAACAGAAGATGTTTTCCCAGCACCCTGAAGCCCCACAACCATCACAACTGTTGGCCCATCTTCGGATTTGGCAAGGGACTCATTACTCGCACCCATCATGTTCGTTAACTCGTCATTAACGATTTTGATGAATTGCTGTCCCGGGGTCAGACTCCCTTGAACTTCCTCACCAATGGCACGACTTTTGACGGACCTTAGGAAAGCCTTGACAACACGGAAGTTGACATCCGCCTCCAGCAAGGCCATCTTTACTTCCTTGAGCGAATCATCAATGCTGGTTTCCGTGAGTCGTCCCTGGCCACGCACTTTGCGCAATGTCGTGGTCAATTTTTGGGACAAGTTTTCGAACATGAAACCCTTGTGAATTCGAAGCGTTTGGAAGTGAAAATAAACTGAGTATTAAAAGCCTTTGGCGGGCATATTGTCAAGTTCAATTCTAGAGGGAAGAATGCACAAGGTTCTTGTTTTCATTGGTTTGTCGGTTCTCGCAGGATGCCAACCCTGGCAAGATGATTTGAATCGTAACTCGATGCAGTTGCAGGATTTGGAAGCAAGGGTCCGAATGTTAGAATCTCAGGTTGAAAGCCTCACAACTGAGTTGGGGGGCCGTAGAGCAAAAAGCGGATCATTCGTAGTTATGGAGATTCCCACAGTAGAATTGGTAAAGATGTACAAAAACAATGACGAAGCGTTCAATCAAGCTTTCAGAAAGTATATAGACCAACAAAACTGATTCACTGAATTTAAATCAAACTTGCAACAGAACAAGCTTTGGCCTATCAAGAAAGTTCGAATCGAATTCTACCAACAATTCATCAAGGATAATGTATGTTTGGTCTTGGCATTTGGGAACTGATCATCATTCTCAGTATTGTCGTGATGCTCTTCGGCGCAAAACGACTCCCCATGATCGGCGAGGGCTTGGGCTCAATGATCACAAATTTCAAGAAAGCTACGAAAACAAACGAACTAGAAGAGAAAAAAGAAGAGTCAGTTCTGGTGGAGGGATCTTCAAAAGAGAAAGAAGGAGTTAGTTAATTTGACTCTGGTTGAATGACTAAATTCAAGTTGACTTCCATTTCTTTCAACCTTGCGATTATAGGAATCAAAACACCGTAAGCTACGTTTTCATCAGCCTCCACATCTGCAAACCAAGGTCCACTTCCTTGCTTCCAGGCACCAACCTTTGTCTGGAAGCTGTCTACCCAGACTTTACCGTTTAAATCTCCGATTTTGTTGTCGCCAATAAAAATTTCTTTGTCAGCGTTGATAACTACACGGAGCGGATCTAGTTCCTGGGTTTGCTCATCTTTGTAGCTATCTTTGGGCAACTCTACTTGAATTGCTTGATTAATGATTGGTGCTGTCACCATAAAAATTACCAATAATACTAACAAGACATCCACAAAGGGAGTCATGTTAATATCACTGATAGAGTCATTTTCCTGACTGTGCCAACTGCTCATAAAGAACCCATTCAATTCGGTTCGTCAGTTCAAGACTAAAATCTCTCATTTGACCACCCAGGTTTCTAACTTTGTTGCGATAATGATTGAAGGCCATTAATGCAGGTATTGCTGCAAGAAGCCCAGCTGCGGTCGCAATGAGCGCTTCCGAAATACCTGGTGCCACAGCCGCAAGGCTTGTGATACCTGAAATTCCAATGCCCTGAAAGGCGTCAATTACACCTAAAACGGTCCCAAATAAACCTATGTAGGGGGAAGCACCCGAAACAGAAGCTAAAATATTTAATCGATGTTCAGAGTATGAATAGCGTTCATTATATGAGCGTTCCATCACTCTCTGAAGGCGTTCGTTTAGCAAACTTACTGTGGCTTCGCTATGCTGGGAAGAAGGTTTTTGTAAGCGACGATAAGTCTGATTTATTTCCTGGTAAGCTTTACGAAAAATGTATGCTAGTGAAGAATGTGGGAAGGTATCTACTTGTTTGTATGTCTGATCGAGAGAAGATTCGCGAAAGAGAAGAAGAAATTTCTGATCGTCTTTTTGAAATCTGTAGAACTGCAATCCCTTTAAGATGATGACAGCCCAAGAAAGCGAAGATAATAGCAGGAGGGACACCAGCACTAGTTGTCCAATGAGTGTACCCTCAAGGACTATCTGCAAAAGGCTTTGCCCATCAGTCAGCTGTGCCAGTACTGAACCCATTCAGAGAACCGGTTTGCCTTAGAGTCTTGTAAATTCAACGCGTCGATTAAGACTCCATGACTCTTCGCTTTTTCCCATTTGAGCAGGTCGTTCTTCACCAAAGCTTACTATGGTGAATCTATTGGGATCTGCACCAAGTCTATCAATCATGTAGCTCAGAACAGCTCTTGCTCTTCTTTCACCCAAAGCAAGATTATATTCGTTGGTCCCACGTTCATCGCAATGGCCCTCCAACTGTATCTTGATACCAGGATTCTGCTGTAACCACCGGAAGTTGTCTCTGAGTTGAGTTTCAAACTCTGATCTGATTGAACTTTGATCAAAGTCAAAGTAGACGACGTTCAAGTCTTGAATTCTGTCTGACCCAGTCTCGGCAGGCGCTGGCAAAAGTTCGTATCTGCGGGTTTCAGGTGTTGCTTTATCACCACCTGGTTGAAGATTACCACGCATGGATACCACTTGCTCTTCCAGCTGATTAATTTCTTCTTCAGCCTCAGCAAGTAATTCTTTAGCCCGATCATACTCTAGCTGAGCTGCAGCGAGCTCTCTCTCTGCGGCTGATCGCTCTTCTGGTGTCTGAGCATTCTTAAGTCTTTCTTCAGCTTTACGAAGCCGCGCTTCTGCAATAGCCGCTCTGCGACGAGCTTCTTCTGCCTTATCAGCTATGATCTCAGATTGTTCTTGAAGTCGCTCTGTCTCAGCCATTCTATCAGCGGGAGCTTGCTCGACCATAATCTGAGTTTCTTCCGCCAGCGCTCTGGCTTCCTCGACCGCAGCTTGTGCATCTTCGGTAAGCGATCGTTTTAGTTCCTCCTGGTCAACAACAGCTTCTTGCTCGGCCTTTGCCAGGGCCTCTTCGGCTTGTTTGATTGCATCTTCTGCGGCAGTAAGTGATCGCTTGGCTTCTTGACGTTCGGCTCTGTTGGTAGCAGAATTGACTTTTGCTTCTGCAGATTCAGCTTTCTCTTGAGCTCTTTGCACAATCTCAGCAGTGGCTTCATCCGTTTCGATTGAACGAACTCGTTCAGCTACGTCATCAGCTTTTTTTGCAATCTCTTCAGCAGCAGCAGCATTTTCTTGAATCTCTAGTAGTTCTTCCTCAGTTAGTTCTGCACTAGGTGGACGCGGGTCGAGTTCTTCGGTGCACCCTGCACCCAATAACATTCCCGCCAGCACGGCAGTGGCCAGTTTCTGTTTCCATACCTTCATAGTGCGTACTCCGCAGTGTGAGTGAGGTTTTTGTGAATTATTCTGTTCGAGATCGATCTCACCTCAGTTAGACCTATTCCATGGCCAAACCCTGCCAAAAGCAGAGCCACCAGTTTAAAAGCAGCAATTTCAGGGCCACTTTCTGAGGAAACCGTTTATATTCCAGAATTTCGTTTAAAAAGTTGAAAAGCAAAGATTGACTGAAAACAGCGCTTCTCAAACAACTAAGAGAATCTCAAATCTTTTGGAGAATTACGATGGGAATTCGCCTTCAAGGCACAGATGGCATCCGAGGACCGATTCAACAACACCTCCCACCAAGTGAACATCCAGTAAAGTGGTATTTGCAAACCGGAGATATAACACCCGAATTTTTCCAACTCTATACATATTCAACATGCTGCTTACTCCGAAAATTTGGACTGACGGAGCTCAGTAACATTATTGTCGTTGGTTGGGATTCCCGAGATTCAAGTGGTACTTTTAACAATGCAGCAATATTGGGTATTTTGCAAGCAGGGCTGGCCCCTTACTCTGTCGGGATTTTACCTACACCAGCAGTTGCCCTTCATATGCTAGCTACCCAAGCAAGCGCTGCAATAGTCATGACCGCTTCCCACAACCCTGCAGATCAAAATGGGGTTAAAATTTTTCTGGGTTCTTCTGGCTTAAAATTATTTCCGGCAGATGACGAATCATTGACAGAATTTCTTCTAAAACAACCCTGGCCTCTTCCGAGCTCAAGAATTTTTCATGACATCTGCGATGCATCCGAGGCAGCCCAGAAAAACTTTATTGCGCATCTTCTCCAAAACCAAGATTTTGAGGTTATACTAGATCAACCCGAATCTATCAATATCATTACTGACTCAGCTTTTGGTGCTTGCCAAGTAATTGTGCAGCATTTCCCCAAAAGCTGGAGCATATTTCAGCATTACAACTCAGATTGTTCAAATGAGATCAATCGTTTCAGTGGCGTAGCTGATCTGGAGGGAACTCGCTGGTTAAGCGAACAGCACCTGAAAAACAGTCAGTGGAAAGATCACACAGCATTACATCAACTTTTTCAGAATCTACAAAAAAATCCGAAAAGTCTTCATCTATTATGGATCTTTGATGGTGACGGAGATCGTTGCTTTATTTTAGTCGCTGATTCAACTCGACAGGGTATTCATATTCTTTCTGGTGATGCTCTAATGCTACTCATTTCCTCAGAATCTGAATTCCAAAGCCAAAATAAATATATCTTCAATACTATTGAAAGTGATTTAGAAGCTTCCAGTCGTATTTTGGGTAAGAAATTCAATCTTCGCCAGAGTGCTGTTGGCGATAAGTGGCTACTTCTGGAGGCCTTCGATTCTCGAATCAAAACTTTGAAAGAACACCTCCGAAAGTTTTCCGGAGCAAAAAAGGATCTGATCGATGAGATTCAAAACACCTTAGTAGAAATGAAAAAACTGGGCAGGCCCAGCGCGTTTGAACTTACTCGATTGTGGAAAAATTTGATCAAGGAGATTCCAGAAGCGAATCAATTGTCTACTGATTTCTTTTTGGGAGGTGAGGAATCGGGCCATGTCATTGTACCAGCAACTCACAACAAGGAACTTGTTTTTCTGGGTAACGGCCCGTTAGTGGCTTTCAAAGCGACCGAAATTCTTTACAAGCGCTGGTCACACAATCCAGAAGAGTTTTTCAAAAATATTGAAGTACTCCAGCCTCAGGGCACCCGCGTTACTCTACCCATTTACTATGTAGTCAAAGAAAAACTACTAGAGCCCAGATTTAGGGATGAACTATGTCAGATCATCCAAGAGAGTGCTGGAAATCTTTATCCAGAATTTATCCAAGACTGGATCAATCTTCCGGAAGACAATGAGCTTTTAATGCTACAATTGAAGGATAAAAACACTCTGAAAATTGCGATTTTCATTAGAAATTCAGGTACTGAGGATAAGCTCTCCCTGTACATCCAAGGTAATGGAATGTCTGAAGCGACTTTGAACGAACTCTCTGCAGAAATTTACTGGCACCTTTTGTGTCATTGCAAAAACAGAAATTCTAATTGGTACCAGTCAGAAGCTCAGATCATGGTTGAACTTCTCAAAGAATCCACAGTTATCTCATGGCCAGAGAACCCAGTCACTAAGTTCAGGCTACTCCACGAGATGCGAAACAAACAAAAATTTATCACGGGAGGCCCAGAAAATTTGGCCCTTACAGAAATGGGAAGACGCTTCGCTCAGTTTCTTTCTGATGATGCTGACATTAGTATGGCGGGTAGATAAATCTAAAGCTCACTATCAAGTTCTCATCTTGGAAAGTATCTGGGAGGGGTGGAAGTTGCGAAACTGATAAAATGGCATTGACAACTGATTCCTCCATCTGAATTGAGGAACCAAAACTACTGATAATTTCAAAGCTCTCTAACTCACCAAGGCGACTTAACTGGACTTGAATAACAACATTGCCTCCATTGGGTTGTGATCCCTGGATGTAGTCTTCTGGAGGCTGAGAATTCCACGCATATCGTAAATGTTTCGCCCATCGACCAATATAGGATTCGTAAGGCCATTGATAATTACTCAACGTAAAGAAGCCGTCACCACCGAGACCCAATAATCCTTGTTGACCGTTACCAATCGAACTAGCCCGTGCTTCTCCAAACCACTTTGTAACCTCACCTGATTGCCTATTTGATTTCGAAGTCTCTCGATCGATTATAGAATCACTCAGGAAGTAGTCTTCAGGCAAATTTGGCTTGTCTTCCTTTCTCAGATTTATACGGTTTCCATAACGTTGATCTTCAAATTGAGTTCCTTGCTCCTGCTTGGAAATTAGCTTAGAAAACTCTTCATCATTCAATTTCATCTTCGAAAATGAGAGCGAATCTTGCCTGTTAAAGTTCTGCCCTTCTTGATCTGAAACTGCTGCCAAAGTTGGATCCAACGCTGATGGATCTGGTTGACGGTTTAGGTAGCCCTTTGGCAAGGAAGCACTTGGCATCGGGATCAGACTCAATTCACTCTGTGATTCCTGGATTAATTTCTCCAAGTCTAATTTTACTTCGTCTTCAGGCGGGACGACAATTTCTGCAGGCATTTCAACTACGTCAAATTCAAGTTCACTGAAATCTTCCAAATCCACTATTTGCTGACTTTCTTTTGGATTCTCAGGGAATTGAATGATGGAAGGCAAATGAACTTGATTGCTAGGAGAAACTGAATTTTTTGCCAGCCGAATCTGAACAGCACTAACCTGACGAGTGGGATAGTCCTTTAACAAGTTTAGAGTGGAAAGGAAGAAAAGATGGGTGAGGATGGAAATAATCAGGATGATTATTTCCAAGTAGTTGAGCTGATGGGTTGATTTAGTGCGTTGATTAGTTTTGTTCAATCACTCTTGGTACTTTGAAAAACTTTCCGTCCAGATAAGGACTAAATTGATCGGGGGAAACCTCTGATTCTGTACAGATGTCTTCACGGCCATTCACTTGAAGTTGATCATCACGGTCTGCTATCTCACCAACATCTACCTCTTTAAGCTTTTCAAAATATTTCAAAATGACTGTGAATTGTTCAGCAAACTTTCCTACTTCTTCATCTGACAGTTCAAGCGAAGAAAGGGCCGCAATTTTTCTTACGTCATCTGGCTTAAACATCTGTGGAATTCTCTGCAAAAACAGGCTGTAGCATTAATTTGATTTCTGCTTGCGCTACTAACTTTCCCTCAACATGGGCTTTGCCCTCCAATACCCAAAGACTTTGACGATTTGCTTTTGCCGTTGTTGTCAAAACCACTTGGTCTCCAGGCACTACAGGATAACGAAATCGAGATTTTTCGATCCCTGCAAAAAAAACAAGTGATTGCTTGACAACGCCCTCGGGGGTTACTGAGTGAATAACAATTCCTCCAACCTGCGCCATGGCCTCCACAATCATCACACCCGGCATGACGGCCATTTGCGGAAAATGCCCTTGAAAAACCTGCTCATTGGCAGTGACGTTCTTGATGGCTTTGCAGTAATTGCCTGGATCCAACTCTAGAACTTTGTCAATTAGCAGCATCGGATAGCGGTGAGGGAGGATTCGCTTAATTTCTTCTAGATTCATCATGTTAAATTGGATCTGTTTGAATTGACTGTAAGCGTAATCACTCGCTGTTTTGATGCTTCAGTGAATTGTAATAATCAATAATCTTTTGAGTAAGATCAGTAGTTTCCTCTTTCATATACAGAATCACCTGAGCAGCGTTTTTTTCTAAAACCAAATCATAGTCGCTTCTTTGAGAAACCGTTCTGATAGCCGCCTTCAGATCCTGAAAAATGGCTTCTGTCAGTTTTCTTTCTTCTAATCTGAGTTCCTGCTCAAACTGTCTGACTTTCTCTCTGAGAATTCGTTGCCTATTCTGGAGTTCTTGCTCTTTTTCCTGTTTTGCTTTTGGTGTTAGCAGAGGATTGTTACGGAGATCCAAAGCAATTTGCATCAACTCCTCTTCTTCTACCTTAAACTCCTGCTGCTTTTGTCTTCCACGACTCTCCAAAAGGTTTTTGGAACGCATACCCTCTTCCGACTCATTCAGAGCTCGATTGAGGTCGACGACTCCAATTTCAAGGGCGTGCGCATTAGAAATCATGAAGACAAAAAGAATTATCGAAAGAAGGTATCGCATTGGCCTTAGAAAATGTAAGATGGCAGGATAATCGGAAGTTTAATCGAAATAATTTTTAAAACTAACACAGTTGACGAACTTTCAAAGCCTAAAACAAGAAATTATTGTATGCATTTGCCCAGCGATCCGTCTTTACAAATCTGACCATTGGTCCAGACAGCCCCTTTCAAAACCGTTCCTATCAACTTGGTATCTTCTAGTAAAGCTCCAATCAAGTTGGCTTCAAATAAAACTGCTTCCCTCAAATCAGCTCTAGTCAGATCTGCGCCCTGAAGGTTGGCTCCTTGAAGATTGGTTTGCTTCATATTGCTCCTACCCAGGTTCGTGTCACTAAGATTTGCACCGGTCAGATCACTCTTGTAGAAGTTTGCACGAAATAAGTTCGATCCTCGTAAATTTGATCCTTGAAGTTCCATTTTTGATAGTTTTGCTTTGGTCAATCCGCACTCTTCACAAATCTTGTCTTTCTTGAAGGTCTCGAGATGGCCTTTATCAAATGCGAGAATCTCATTTGTTCCGAATAATGCGAAAACTAGTATGGAGACCCAGTAAATCTGATTAGATATCATCAAATGCCGAAGTTAAATTAGTACTTAGAAAACACTTCTTTTAGTTGGAGAATAGGATAGTCCTCTCGAAATATAGCTAATTTTGACTTCATCCTTCAGATCTTTGAAAGATGTTCATCCAGTGCTTTGCGCATAATGATTTCGGGAGCCGGTCTCCCTGTCCAGAATGAAAATGCCGCTGTTCCTTGATATAGCAGCATTCCTCCCCCATTCAGATTTGGCAAACCTAGCTTCTCCGCTTCAAGCAACAAAGGGGTTCGTGAAGGTCGATAAATTATATCTGCAACAGCCTCCAATTTATCAAATCTACTTAGATTAGCTGGAATAGAATACCCATCGCTTCCAACAGTAGTTGTATTGACTAATAAATGCAGTTCTTCTTTCTCGATTTGTTCCAAGGACACAGCACGTACGCTTTGCTGACCAAAGGATGCTTGGAGAAGCTCTACAAGTACAATTGCACGCTCGTGATTGCGATTACAAATAAACAATCGACTAACACCAGCATTCAATAACCCCACTGCAACCCCACGTGCAGCACCGCCAGCTCCGAGCATTCCCACTGAACTTCCTGATAAGCTCAGACCTAATGGCTCTAATGAACGAATAAAACCAGTCGCATCAGTATTTTCTCCAATCCAGTGCCCTGAGTCATTTCTTAGTGTGTTGACAGCACCGATCTTACGGGCTGTATCTGTAACTTCATCTAGATATTGAAACACGTCGCTCTTATGAGGAACCGTGACATTGATTCCCTGAACATTCAGCGCAAGTAGGCCTCTCAAGGCATCCCCCAATGAGGACGGTACAACCCGGAAAGTCACATAGACAGCATCAATTCCCAACGCAGCAAAAGCCGGATTTTGTAGTGAAGGAGACAGTGAGTGAGAAATTGGATCGCCGATTACACCATAGATCTGTGTTGTGCCATGAATCATTGACTCACTCACTCTCATGGAATCGTGCAGCGATCAATCCTACAGTTGCATCAAGTGCTTCTTGCTCATCTTCTCCAGTTGCTTCAACGGTGATTTGAGTACCTTGAGTCCCAGCAAGCATCAAAACATCCATGATAGTTTTGGCGTTGGCGGACTGCCCACCTTTTTTTATTAATACCTTTGATTGGAACTGATTTGTCAGTTTCACCAATTGAGCGGCTGCCCTTGCATGCAGACCTAATCTATTGATGATTTCAACATCTTTAGAAACCATCTATCAAATTCCTGCCTGTTCACGTAACGCAGCAGCCTTGTCGGTTTTTTCCCAAGAAAATTCCTCTAGTTCTCTTCCAAAATGTCCGTAAGCAGCTGTTTTTCTGAAAATTGGCCGAAGTAAATTTAGAGTTTTGACAAAACGCCCAGGTTTCATCTCAAAATTTTTCCTAATCAACTCTGAAATTTGCTCTTCACTAATTTTATTGGCCCCAAAAGTATCCACAGATACTGAGACTGGCTCAGCAACCCCAATTGCGTAAGCCAACTGTACCTCACATCTCTGCGCCAGACCTGCAGCCACCACATTTTTAGCAATGTACCTGGCCAAGTAGGCTGCTGATCGATCGACCTTGGATGGGTCCTTACCGGAGAATGCACCACCCCCATGCCGACCCATCCCACCATAGGTATCAACAATAATTTTTCTACCGGTTAATCCTGCATCACCTTGAGGCCCTCCGATTACAAATCGCCCTGTCGGGTTGAGATGATATTGAATGTTACCCTTGTCGAATTGGGCTGGAATTACCTTCGCAATTACCTCCTTCTTCAAATCATCATGTAACCGAGACTGTTCAATCTCTGGAGCATGCTGTGTACTAATCACAATAGCGTTGACCTCTACTGCCTGACCATCAACATAGCGCACGGTAACTTGAGATTTGCCGTCAGGACGAAGATAGGGCATTGTGCCGTTTTTTCGAACCTCGGTAAGCCTTGCTGTCAATTGGTGTGCTAGCGAAATCGGAAGCGGCATCAATTCGGGAGTTTCATCACAAGCATATCCAAACATCAATCCTTGGTCACCTGCGCCTTGCTCTTTGCCGTCGTTTTCATCAACACCTTGTGCGATATCGGCAGATTGCTGGTCTAGAGCGATCAAAACAGCACAGGTATCACAATCAAATCCCATTGCTGAATTTGTGTAGCCAATCTCTTTGATAGTTTGCCGAACTACCCTCTGAAAATCTACTTGTGCAGTTGTTCTCACCTCACCAGCAACGACGACCATTCCCGTTGTAAGCAAGGTTTCACAAGCCACACGACTATTGGGATCTTCCGTCAGCATTGCATCCAAAATCGCGTCAGAAATATTGTCAGCAATTTTATCCGGATGGCCTTCAGTCACACTTTCTGAGGTAAAGAGGAGTTCTCGCATTTTAGTTCTAATTGTAGTTAGGTTAGTGAGGAAGTTTTAAGAGGTTCAAATCAGGTGTTAGTGAGGTGGGAGCAACTTAAAATGTAAGCAATTTGAATTACGTAAAGCCACTCGTCTTGTCAAGTTTCCTGCAAATTTACGATAAGTTTGAAACTTCCACGCTTGTATTCACGTCGATCTAGGATTTCCAGATAGTGAGAAGCAAGTTGATAAAGATTGTCATCTTCAAGCAAGAAATCCTCCGGTGTACACACTTGCAAGAGTTGAGAAAAATATAAACGAGCATCGAAAAGATTGTGCTCTCTGTAGGCAAGTTCCCCTAGGTGATACAAGGTCCTCGGCTGGTCTCCCTGCAATTCCAAGCTTCTTCGCAAGGCCTCTTTTGCTTTGGATAACCATACGAGACTCAGATAAAGCTTACCGGCTTCTAGAAGTAATCGTGCTTTTTCAACTGAGGTGATCTGAGATTGTTCTAACAAGTGGTCCAAATGATTCAGAAACGTTTGAGGATTGCACTTCCTGTTGTTGAGGCGTGGAAAGTCCAGCAACTGGAAAGCCTGCATTCGCTCAGCTTCTTCATCTTTCAACTTTAGCATCTTTGCGGTTAGTACTTCGGAAAACAAAGTAGCTCGAAAGCGAGCATCCGTTCGGAACTCAAGTTTCCCATTACAATTTTTGCAGTTCAGTTTTTCAGGCATCCAAAGATCCTGATCTTGCAAAAGGCGTCTCTGCTCTACCAATTCGGCATCAATATATAGTTTTTGAATGGGGTAATGATATGCAGATTGGCACTCCTGGCAGAAAATCCGAACATGTGGAACAATTTCTTGGCGGAAAACAACCTCTTCATCTGAAGGCATCAGATCCTCTTTGCCATGCAGAAGACACAGTAAACACAACAACTGTCTGACGGAATTTTCTCCCTTTCGATAGTAACCTAGCAACTTTTCCAAAAATCGTTCATCAGGGACCTTTTCGATCAAATTGAGCAATTGATCAAAGTGATGATGGATCAAAAGTGGGAAATGCTCTACTACCTGATCTATCAGATGTGATGTTGGGTAGCGAATGAAGAGTTCCAGCGAGTAATCCAAGTGCTCATGCTGGCGAGATTGAACCAAGTCTGGAAACCATTTTTCATAGATTGCTGTCAGTTGTTCCATCAATTCCGTAAGCCGATACTGCCAAGGCCTCGGCAGAACCAATGGAAATGGGTAGAAGCGTTCGATTGAACCAGAGCCAACCAAGCGTAACAGCGCTTGTCGTGGATCTCCTGGAACAGGGCTCATCGAGGCATCTGCTGCAAACTGTCGAAGTTCGTTTGGTTGCAATAACAAATCTCTGAGAAACATCCTCATCCAGGTTTCGCGCAGTAAAGGAGACTGATATAAGCGCAGGCTGGATGCCATCTGATCTCTTGATTTCTCCAAAAATTCTGTTTCACGCAAACTAAGCCAAGCAGAAACAGGCAAGCAGAGAAGAAGCAAGAATTCTTGGTCCTGAATCTTCAGGATTGTCGAATCCCAATCAGTCGCGACAATTTCCTTAAATTCTTGAAGACAAGGCCATTCGGAGGTCAATTCAGAGTGATCCAATGAGAGGCGCATTAGCTCTTCCAATGCTTGCAATAAAGGGGTAATCTCTTGCTGCCGGCGAAGCAGATCCAAGCGAGCCAATAACTCCGATAATTCAACGTCGATTTGCATCGACAAACCGTAGAGACACTCCGGGTAGAGTTTCTGGAGAGACTTACCGAATTGCAATTGAGCTTGGAACCATCGGATCAGTTCAGCACAATCAAACATGCTTGCCAAATGCTGAAAGAATTGGGGATCAGTGAAATGCACTCGGAAAAATCGATAATGACGCATCAACCGTTCAATCTGGTCGGAACTTTGAACGCTTTGGCACAGATAACCAAACAAGCAGAGCGCCTTCATGTGATTTTCGCGCTGTTCCCAAAGTGCAGCCTCTAGTTCATCCCAAATTTCGGTATTTAGGCTCTGCACAAGGCACTTGATGGCGCACTGAAGATCAGCCAACTGAAGTTCCTCAGATTCCCATAAATGACGGAACCATTGCGACAGGGCGGGTTTGAATGCGGTATATTTCAACTCTACAAGGGCAACAGCACTGGAATGTTTCAGCGAACCCTTAGAACGATTAAATAAGCCAAAAATTGGAAAAGCAAACTGCTTTAGATGATATCTTCCCACAAGATAAATTGCTGCTTCCCGACTCTCCACAATATCTGATTCCAATAACAAATGGACAAACTCGGCCGCGCGTTCCTGCCAACACTCAATCAGTTGATAAACAGCCCACATACGAATCTGTCGGTGCTCAGAATGCAATAGATCAAGAGTTTGCTCGAAACCTAAAACTCGAGGCCCCTGCCATCGAATAAGTTCTTTACCAAATTGCTGAATGTCGTCCTGTATTGCCATGTCGAATCCTGCAACTAGCGCTCTATACGTTCACATCCCATTTTGCCATCGAATTTGCCCCTTCTGTTCCTTCGCAGTTCGGAAAAATCGACCAAGTGTCCATAGGGAATACTTGGAAGCCGTTCTACTCGAAACTAGACGTCGAGTCCAAGGTATCACAACTAACGACTTGGAATCACTCTATATTGGCGGAGGTACTCCAACTGTTCTTTCATCAACCGAAATTATTTTCCTGATGCAAGGCATCCGCCAGTCCTGGCCACACTCAAGAGACTGTCAGATATCAATCGAGTGCAACCCAGAGGATGTTAAATCCGATTATTTAGGGACACTCCTTAATTCAGGTGTAAATCGTTTGAGCATAGGTGTGCAAAGCTTTCAACAAGAATTTCTTCAAAGCTTGGGGCGTAATCACACCGTAGAACACCTTCATCAAAACTTAATTGCACTCAGAGATGTTGGTTGGACAAACTTCAATGTTGATTTGATGTTTGGCCTCCCTAATCAAACCTTAGAACAATTTCAATTTGACGTAAAAAAAGCACTCGAATGGGACCCCACACACTTGTCATTCTATGCACTTGAATTGGCCGAACAAACCCCTTATAGCAAAAGCGAGAGAATTCGAAAGTCTTGGCAGGAAGCTCAAGAAATTACCACTGATATGTATTTGTGGGCTACGGATTATTTGGAAAATAATGGGTGGGAGCACTACGAGGTTTCCAATTTTGCCAAACCAAACTGTCAGAGCCGAATGAACCAAATGGTGTGGAATGGTTCAGGATATCTAGGAGTGGGAGTTGGTGCTCACTCTTATGATGGACAAAGCAGATGGGGGAATCTGAGGTCTCTTCACCGATATTTACAATTGTTGGAAGAAAATTGTTGGCCCACAGCTTTCTCAGAAAATCTTACTGACACTGAAAAAGCGAACGAATTCCTGATGCTCCAATTGAGACAAACAAAGGGACTATCACTAAAGAAGTGGGAAGGAAAATTTGCTCCCAAAAATTGGATGGACACTCATTTTGATTTATTGAGAGCTTGGCAAAGAGAAGGATTGTTAAATTGGATGGGTGATCGAATCGTGCTTACAAAAAAAGGATTACTGGTTGCGGATGCTCTGACTGCCGAATTAAGTTTTTGATTTCTCAGTAGATACAGGGTTGGTGCTTCTCGCAATCTTTGATGTATTGCATTAAGTCTTCAGGTGCCAATCTGTGATTTGAGCTTTTCGGCACAAATCTACTCAGAAAGCTCCGTTTCAAAGGCCAACCAGACATGGCCAAGAAGAGCCCAAAGGTGTTTAGTGAAATCTGCTGCAGGGAGTTCCAGTCAGTTTTGTATGGCAAGGGTTTTTCCTTGTAATCTGTATAAGATTTTCTTCGCGCAGCCTGCAGAACAACTGTATTGAATGGCGAACCCAATTGAAAAGATGCCCAGTTGTTTTTTATTGAAAATCGATATTTTGGCAGCCCTTGATCCTTAATGAAGGTTAGGTTGTCCTTCCATTGATTCAACCAGAATTTATTTTCTAGATAAAATTGAACAGCATTTCGCCAACGCCAATCGGTTTCTAGTTCAATCCCTTGAAAACTATTTTCGAATGCAACTTCTTCTACCAAAGCTAGAACTTTTTTTCCAAGGCCGAGACCACGAAATGCTGGCAATAGGTAGAGGCTCCCCACAAAAAGTCGATTCTTACCAATGGTTGGACGGCCTAGAGCTATTATCCCCGCTCGATCATCAGATGCTTTGATCCAAAAGTGCTGGTACTTCCCCCAAGCCTCAGGACCCAAGAAGGATTCTGTCTGTAGCAAACATCGGTTGCGCCAATATCGTCTCTGCTGATTACTCCACCCATTTGGATCTTCAATAATTCCACATCGGTTTTCGACAAGAATTGCCAAATCGTGATCAGCCCAGGCTTGGGCTTCTTCCGGATCACCTAGATCTAGTTGCTCGAAGGTCCCACCTATCACGAAATTATCAAATTTGAGAAAACGATTCGGAATCATTTTTTTAAAGAAGCCAATCTGCAGGAAGTTGACTTTGAATTTGATGTTGAATTTTTTCTATTGATTGGGAGGCATCAATGGACGCATACCGTTTTGATTCACTCCTCAACAATTCTCTGAAAGAAAGATCTACTCTTTGGAAAAACTTTACTGATTCCAAATCTAGCCTTGAGAGTCCCACACCCCCATTGGCCTCTCGTTGACGCAAGCGTTCAAGAGCGATTTCCGGAGATAATAATAAAATGAACGTTTTGTCAGGTTGAAAAGGTTGAATCTTCTGCCGGACTATGGAGTCAAGAAAGGCCAAATCTAAATTACGCCCACCACCCTGATAAGCGACGGTAGAATCATGGAAACGATCACTTATTACCCACGTTCCTTCAGCAAGTGCTGGAACCACCTTCTCCTGAAGATGCTGAAGTCGATCTGCCAAGTACAAGAGGAGTTCGGTTTCAGGAATCATCTCCTGATTTTCAGGATTCTGTAACACCTGCCGAATTGCTTTCCCGATTCTTGTTCCTCCAGGTTCTCGGGTCAGTTCTGTGTTGATACCCCTTCCAAGCAAAAATTCACTAAGCAATCTGGCCTGGGTACTTTTCCCACAACCGTCAATTCCCTCCAGAGTAATAAATCGTGGTGGAATCTTACTCATTGCAAAACATTCAATTTTAATTGAATTGATGACTTCGAGAGCGGAGAACAACAGAGAATAAAACAGCCGGAATAACTAGAATTCCAGCTGTAAACCAACTCTCTTGTTCTACAAAAATACTTAGAAATCCACATGATAAGAGGCCAATCAGTGATACCCACTTTGGAAAAATTTGATCATGATCTTTGAGCCGAAGTGCTGCCAGATTTGTGATTCCATAGTAGAGAAGGACAGTCACTGCACTTAAAGACCATGTCATGCGAACATCACCCATCAAACATAGCGCAGCGACAACAACACCTGTGAAGAGAACAGCTAGTCTTGGGTTACTTTGAGTATCCAATTTAGCAAAAGATTTTGGTAGATGATTTCTTCGCCCAAGAGCCAGATAGACTCTTGAAAGTCCAAGAACTAGATTCAGTAAAACACCCAGCATCGCAGTGATGGCACCTACCTGAACACATGTCTCTAACCAAGGCTGCTCAAAAGCCTGCACTACTACTTCTAGGCGAAGGGATTGATTTAAACCACCTCCGAGTCCTAAGTCAGCCAAATACTGATACTTTGTCAGGACCCAACCAACAGAGGCGTAAAGTAGCCAGGAAACTCCCAAAGTTGCACAAATGGCCAATGGAATTGTTCTTCGTGGCTCTCTCACTTCTTCCCCCAAAGTAGCTATTCTACCGTAGCCTGTATATGCAACGAACAATAGTGCCGTGGCTTCCAGCAGCCCTTTTGGAGCTAATTGATCGTCTCTCAAGTTAGAATCAGCAGTCGTCCCTATAAAAGCAGCAAATAGAACAAAAGAAACTAATGATAATATCGTTATCAGAACGATAGCGATATTGAACTGATTCGATCTTCTAAGGCCAAATAACACTAAGCAGGTGACCAACAAAGAAAGAGCAGCACTTCCAAGTCGCAAAGCAAAATCAGTAAGCTCCAAATTGAGTGCAGCAGCGGAAAAGCTCAGTGCTCCCATTGCAGCAGTAGCAGCGGAGGCACTTTTAGCCGTTAGAAATAGCCATCCGGCAAATATACCAACTAACGGGTGCAGGGTTCTGTAAGCATACTCATAGGTCCCTCCACTGATAGGGAAAGCAGCCGCCAATTGCGCACTGCTCAATCCGTTGCAGGCCGCAAGAATTCCTGCAAAAAGGAGAGCCAGCCCAATCCATTCTCCAACTTGGCCAATTACTAATCCAATGCTGACAAAAACCCCTGTCCCAAGAATTGACCCTAGGCCAAGAAAAATAGCTCCCAGGACACCAATCTCACGACGCAGAACCTCCGGATTTCCCATGATTTCGATCGTTCAGAGTCTCAAGGTTTGACCGTGTTTCACTGTGATAAAGCTTTCTGGACTTAACTTCTTCTCTGTCAGGACTTCTTTTAGACGTTGTGATGGTTCCAGTAACGGTTCGTCGGTGAGATTCAAGAAAGTTCCCCAATGCATGCCAACAGAAAATCTGCTTTGAACGTCCTGATGAATTTGAACAGCTTCATCTGGATTGACATGCATGTCTTGCATAAACCATCTCGGAGCATAGGCCCCAATCGGTATTAAGGAAATATCCATACTTCCGAAGCGTTCACCAATGTCTTTAGAGTCCTGAGAATAACCCGTGTCACCTGCGAAAAACATCTTCTGTTCAGGCGCCTCTACTGCCCAACCAGCCCAAAGTGTCTTGTTGGTATCGAATAGTCCTCTCCGACTCCAGTGCTGCACAGGTACGGCGTTCAATTGCCAGTCACCAACTCTATGGCTTTGCCACCAATCAAGCTCGATCACTTTTTCCTTGATACCAATATCAGCAAACCAATCTTTCAAACCTAGTGGCACCAAAAACAGAGGTGGATTTGCCGGCTGTTGTTCTACCAAAGCCGATGCAGTTTTCCGGTCTAAATGGTCATAGTGGTTGTGTGAGATAATGACTATATCAATGACAGGAAGATCCGTTAGAGATAATCCTGGTTCCACAAATCTCTGTGGTCCCAAAAAATTTACTGGCGATGCTCGTTGAGTCAAATGGGGGTCTGTAATCAAATTGACCCCTTGATATTGCCAGAGAAATGTCGAGTGTCCAATCCGTGTCAGTGTTGGCACCGTTCGGTTTTCTCTGAGGAAATCAACATCTGGCTTGATCAATTCAAACTGAACGGGTTCTTGTGCGATCCGATTTTGACGCCAGCGCCATAACTTGGAAAAGCTTTTGGTCATCCTCTCAGGTGGAAGATAATTATTTTGAAAACCATCTTCTGTGTGATGGGTAGGCCGATTCTTGGCTAGCCCGTGAGAATCGATACAAGCACTCAAGGACATCAGCAAAGGAAGTGACAGGGCAGACAATTGTCGTCGGTAAAGCATTTTGAAACTAAGGAGGGAGTGAAGGCGTTCATCACTGAAAAAAGTGTAAGCTGATCTTTGTTCGACTAGCTTAACAGATTTGGGTGTGCATCCATGAGCAAATCGTCAAAGAGACCTGCTGCGTGGCGGTAAGAAGCCAGACAGGTAACCATTGCGGCATTGTCTGTACATAATTTAGGTGGAGGATACCAGAGTTTGATGCCTTGCTTTTTTGCTTCCTCCTCAAAGGCTTCTCTTAGAAATTTACTGGCCGCCAAGCCACCAGAAACTGAGAGGCGTTTTAAGCCATAGGTGTCTAAAGCTTGGAAGGTCTTATGAGTCAACACACGAGCCACACTTCTAAAAAAACAGGCCAATACTTCGGGCTCATCCTGTTTTGCCTTTTCAGGTTCTTGTTCTTTAAATCTCAGAAGTGCTGTCTTAAGCCCACTGAATGAAAAATCAAAATCTGGTTCATGAATGCGAGGGCTTGGGAACTCGTAACTGCTTCCTGGATTGCCAACAGCAAAGCGGTCTACAACGGGTCCTCCCGGCATTGGATAGCCAAACAATTTCGCTACCTTATCCACACACTCTCCCGCTGCATCATCCATACTTCGACCAACAATTTCGTAATCGAAGTGATCTTTAGCATGCATCAGAAGAGTATGTCCTCCAGCAACTACCAAATGTAATATTGGATACTGAAAGGGTTGACCTGAGAGAACACCCGCGTAGGGATGCGCTTCAACGTGGTTTAGACCAATGAGAGGAATCTTCAATGAGAACGCAAGCGTTTTGGCGACCATCACTCCAACTAGAAGAGCTCCTAGTAATCCTGGTAAATTACTCACAGCAATGTAGTCCAGGTCTTCCAACTTCACATCTGCTTTACGAGATGCCTCATCGATCAAAGCATGAATCACTTCGAGGTGTTTACGGGCTGCTCGCTCTGGAACAACGCCTCCAAATTCTGCATGGTCTCGATATTGAGATAATGTCAGGTTTGCCAGAATTTCTTGGTGCCCGCGCAGGATTGCAACTGATGTATCATCAAATGTTGTATCAATCCCGAGTCCCAAGGCATCTTTAGTCAAATTTAATCTCTCAAGTATGTTGCTGCATCAGAGCAAGACGTGAATATCATAAAAGGCATGAGTATAGGCAGTCACTGCAAATCCACGCACAAAATAAAGTACTGTGAACAATAAGCCAGCTACCCAGCGAAACAGGAAGCTATGCAAATCAAAGTCGTCTCCCAGACTACCGACATAATGAGCTAAGGCAAAGAGAAATGAGGCGGCGAGGATCGCAATCACAGCAGTTAAGACCGTACTCCGCAAAATTGGGTGTAAGCCGAAGAACAAACCATTTAACAGCAGCACTCGAAAAACAAATTCTTCGTATAACCCCGCACCAATTGAGAGGGCGAGTTTCTGAGCTGTCTGGTTACCAATCAAGAGATCCAAAACACTGGAGTATAAGAGTAGGTTCACCAACACTCCCAGGACCATGCTGTAAATGAAGGCCTCTAGAAGTAAGATCCCAGCATGATTTAGTGGCAAGCCCATCTCAGGTCTTTTTAATCGAAGCCAGACGAGAGCACCAATCAGAATACCGATCAAAACAAAGGTCACGTGTTGTGGCCGAATTTCAAACGCCTGAAACACGTAGCGCACCCAAACATCCATTGCGTTACGGATCTGCCAGGTTCCTCCCGTGTCGCTCAAAAGCAATAGGATCTCGTAGCAAACCAATAGGGGTAAGGCTAGAAGCACGGAGGCATAGGGGCTCCTAGTCGTCTCCCAGTAGGAAGGCATCATAAAGCTTTAGATTAGATTCTTGTGATTTGAACGGAATCGATGAAATTCAAGCGGCGTAGCTCAAAGGCGCGATCTTCGGCCTTATCCTTGGGCACCTTGCCCACACGTACTCGGTAGAGAACACTGTTGTCCTGATTAATGTGCGTATGAATATACGCATCAGGAAAGCCCTTCTCACGCAGTTGATTGAGCACATCCTCAGCATTTTTTCGCAATTTTGAAGAAAATACTTGAACAGTATAACTTGAACTTGGCTCTGAAGGACGGGCTTGATCGACTGATTCCATGTTTTCTTCATTAGCCGACTTCAATTTGAGATCTGGAGTTGCTACTGCAGGAAGTGCAGGAGGCTGTAAAAGATCGGTCGGACGAGGTGAATTCTTAATTGTGTTGGCTGCAGAACTAAGAGCCTCCGTACGCTGCTGAAGACGGTCTAATCTTGGTAAATCTAGATTTATTTGATCTTCCTGGGGTTCACTCAGCCCAAAAAAACGAAGATCTTCTTTTTTAAGATCTGGGGCTTCTGGACGATTTGTTTCCTGAGAAGCAATGTTTGCTTCTGGTAACTGGCGCATGCTTTGCCCCGTGATCATACCCATGTAGAAACTGACCACTAAGCTAAATCCACTTATTACCAGAATCATCATTGCAACCGGATAGGAAAGTTTCAGCAGAAACATTGCTTTTTGTTTAGCCATGAAGATTCCGTTAAGTGGGGATCCAGCGGCCCCGCAGGGTACGGTAATCCAGTTCTTGCTGGAGCATTTCCAAAAAATCTTTGCGCCTCATCTCCTCTGCACCCAAGCTCAAAAGATGATCTGTTGTGACCTGACAGTCTATGAATCGCAATCCTTGTTCCATTGCAAACCTAGATAATGAAACCAAGGCTACTTTTGATGCATTACTTTTTTTGCTAAACATGGACTCACCGAAAAAACAATGTCCGAGGGAAATCCCATAGAGTCCCCCCACCAATTGATCTTCCTCCCAGACTTCAATGGAATGGGCAAATCCTTGCTCGTGCAACCGAAGATAGGCACTTTTCATTGCCCCCGTGATCCAAGTGCCTTCCAAGGCCCGAGTAGTAGCACACTGATCAATCACCTCTGCAAAGTGAGTGTCATATCGCACTTGATGGGGTCTGTTACGAAGAACTTTTGCTAAACTTCGGGTGATGTGGATCTTATCAGGGAACAGAACAAGTCTTGGATCAGGACTCCACCAAAGTAGAGGTTGTCCTTCTTCATACCAAGGGAAAATCCCTTGTTGATAGGCCATCAGAATCCTTTCACTTGAAAGATCTCCACCGACTGCCAACAAGCCGCTGGGTTCTGCCTCATCGGGTGAAGGAAATTGTAAAATATTCGGATGAAGTTGGTAGATTGGCATCGGCCGTCAGCTAAAGACTTCCGTCACAGCACAGATTTCAATTTAAATGGCATCCACGTCTCAGACAGAAAACGGAAGAAATCTACCCAAGTGGGGAATCCTCGGGGCAGGGGCCATGGGTTGGCTTTGGACTTATTACCTTCAGCGAGCAAAAATAGATACTTTACTCCTGCAGCGCCAAAATACCAGTTCTCGAGAATGTATAATTCAAAAAGATAAAATTTTTGAAAATTGCCGAACCTCAGCAATGAAATCAGATAATCCCTCTTTACCCACTTTAGAAGCCCTGCTCGTTGCTACAAAAGCCTACTCTGTAAGGAGTGCTCTTTTACCACTTCAAGAAACATTGATTAAAAAGCAGATCCCGATAGTTCTCTTACAAAATGGACTTGGTGTCTTTGAAGAAGTCCGCAAGCTTTTCCCTGAACAACCTATTCTGATACTATCAACTAGCAATGGAGCTTACTGGCATGAGTCGGCATTTCTTAAACTCACTGGAATAGGCTCCACTTATCTAGGGACCTTGGACAACTCCATCCCAAAGTCATTGAAAAACATACTTTTCAAAAGACTCGGGGCGACAGGCCTGCCTGTTGTACTAACTGACAACATCCTCAAACAACTTTGGGGGAAACTTCTTGTCAACTGTTCCATCAACAGTCTTTCAGCTCTATGGTTGTGTCGAAACGGAGACTTGCTTGACAATCCAAATTCTAAGCAAATTTGGAAGAGAATTGTCCATGAGGGGGTTGAGGTGATGAGACTAGAATTACAACAAGAAGTTGAACCTTTAGAAATTCTTTCCTTAATTGATCAAGTAGCCCACAAAACCAGTGCGAATTACTCTTCTATGTGTGAGGATCGACGAAGAAATCGACCTAATGAAGTGGATTATATTCTGGGTTATTTGGTCAGGAAAGCTCACCATCACGATCTCTCTGTTCCAACTCTGGAAACATTAGCAGAACTCTTGAAACTTCCTGAAAACTCATCATTAGAACAAACACCAAATTGAGCTAGTCGGATGGCTACTGGATTTTACACCAACACAATTTATCTTGAACACGACACAGGCAACCACCCCGAAAATGCTGATCGCCTTCGAGCAATCGATCAGCATCTCCGGTACAGCGGTCTCCTAAATGAATTAGAAGTGCGTCCTGGACGCACCGCAGAACTAAAAGAAATAGAAATGCTACACTCCAAGAGGCATATCGATTCCGTTCAGGAAGCTGTGGAACTGGGTAGAGGAACACTTGGAACCCCAGATTGTGTCATTTCCCCTGGAACCTTCGGTGCAGCCTTACACGCAGTTGGAACTGTTCTCGATAGTGTTTGCCAGGTTGCTAACGGCAAACTAGACAATGCTTTTTGTGCTGTTCGTCCTCCTGGACATCATGCTGAACATGACTCAGCGATGGGCTTCTGTTTCTTTAACAATGTAGCAATTGCTGCAGAATTTTTGCGTACACACTTTGGATATCAGAGGATTCTCATCTTTGATTTTGACGTACATCATGGTAACGGCACACAGCATCTCTTTGAAGAAAACGCACAGGTCCTATACGCAAGTACACATCAAGACCCCAGAACTTGTTATCCTGGGACTGGTTATGCCAATGAAACTGGCTTTGGATTGGGTAAGGGATTTACATTAAATTTTCCAATGCCTCCCAGTACATCAGATGAGAAATATTTAGAATTTTTCCATAATCGAATCATTCCTCAATTCGAGGAATACAAACCAGATTTTATACTTCTTTCTGCCGGTTTTGATGGACATATTCGTGACCCGCTAGCGATGCTAAATCTCACCGAAAATTGCTATCGTGAAATTACAAAAACAATGAGAACTATCGCTGAAAAATTTGCGGGTGGTCGTATGGTTAGCTTGCTGGAGGGGGGTTATGATCTGGAAGCGCTGGCTCTAAGCGTAGAAGCCCATATTCAAGAACTTCTAAATTGATGGAGGATTTTCAAGACTTTGAAAAATTAAACATCAACTGGTTCCCAGGGCACATGCGCAAGGCGTTGCGGGGGGTAGGGGACCAAATTAAAAAAGTTGACGTTGTCCTTGAGTTGAGAGACGCCAGACTCCCCATCACCTCACAAAATCCTGACCTACAAAATCTTTTGATCAACAAGCCTTCTTTAATTCTATTCAATAAATCAGGTCTGGCTGATCCAAATCAAATCAAGAAGTGGGAGTTAAAATTAAAAAACGAATCGACCAAGCCCTTCCTATTTGTTGATGTAAAAAAAAGAAAAGGACTCAGCCAAATTATTCCAAATTCAAAAAAACTGATGCAAACACGCTGGGAAAATCTGCGACAAAAAGGCATCAGGCCTCCTGTTTTGAGACTGATGGTTATCGGTATACCCAACGTGGGAAAATCTAGTCTGATAAATGCTCTTGCTTGTCGTGGTGCTACTCAAACTGGTCCCAAGCCTGGAGTAACTAAGCATCAGGAGTGGATTGTTCTCGGCCAAAATGCTGAACTACTGGACACTCCAGGGATCCTCTGGCCTAAAATCCACAATACCATTGATGGATTGAACCTAACCCTCATTGGAGGTATCAGAGATGAAATCGTTGGTGTGGAGAGTTTATCCAACTATCTGATTCAACTTGGAAGAAAGCGTTTTCCACAAAAGCTGTTAGAGAGATATAAAATTGAAGGCTGTGAGGCACAAAGCTCTCAGGAAATTCTTCATCAAATCGCTAACAAGCGAGGTTTTTTTCGTACTGGAGGAAATGTAGATATTCAGCGAGTTTCGGAGATGCTTCTTCATGATTTTCGAGAGGGACTCTTTGGCCCAATTAACCTAGATCTATTGTAATCTACATAGTTGCCCTGACTCCGCTAACTCTGAGAAGTGGGCGTTTCAAGGATCCACCTGACCAGTTTTTTTGCCTAACGTGAAACAAACCCAAACTACTGGGATTCTCGATGCAGCTTAGATGGCCACTCCAGTAAATTTCAGACACAAGTTGCTGAATACAGTCCTCACCTTCAACCACTGCGATTCCACTAAAACTTACCGGACCAGATCCCACACCAGCTTGTAGAATTAACTTACCACTGACCCAGATCAACAATTGGGAATCTACTTCTTCAAAATCACTCGCTGAAGGTAAATTTAGAACCAAGTTTCATCTACAAAGATGGATAATGGTACCATAGAACTATGATTGTCTGAGGCAATCTGAACATTTTCACCAGACCAGTCCAGTTGCTGAGATCCAGAATAAGAAAAATCAAAAGGTGGTTTCGTCCAAGCATCAGCTAACCAGAACCAATGTCTAAGACTCGTCTCAACTAATTCTCGATCCTCACGAACATCCCAAATGAGCATGGGTGGTAAGTCAGGAGATTCTCGCTGATGATATGCTAATTCCGTCACATCGAATTGATTGATTGAAAGCAACACTTCAATGCTGATTTCTGACTGTGAAAACGTTTGGTAATCAAGACCAAGCAGCAAATTTGTTCCTCCATCCACTTCACTGACTAGCGCTTGCCAATCTATCCCCATTCCTGATGCTATCAGCAAACTTGTTGGAGATGCTGTAAGGGATGACCGGGGTATGTTTCTTAGGGAATCCAACCCCAACAACGCAACGGCCTGGGCTTCCTGATAAATTTTTAAACGATCTAGTAAGATTTTGCTGTGAGCTTTACTTTGAGTCTCACTTTGATAAGTCCTAGCAACTAAAGCTGTAAGAAAAACACCCAGCATTAGTGTTAGAAGTAGGACAAATCCTTGGCGGTAGCTAGGCAGGTAGGCTGGAGAAGAGTTCGATTTGGGTGGCCTGCTCGTTCTCATGAAATGGAAATTTCAATTGCTCAAGAGATGGATTGTTTCTCCGAGAGAATCCCTTCTCCGTTATTTCTTTTTCAAGAATTTTTATTTTCGAGTGTAGTGCATCCGCAGACTTGAACCAATTATCCTTCGAATAATGATTGGTCCCCACTTTCCCAGTCTGAACGCTCAGACGCCATTGTTGCAGACCACTCCGCACCTGCTGGCCCCATGCAAGCCTGCAAAAGCGGCGTGGACCTACAGTTGGCTGAGTTTCGAAATAGAGAAACATAAAAACGCTCGAGAAGTCATCTTTCTTTTTGGCAGTATCCGTAACACCAGAATCCTAATCGTAGGAATTCTGCGGCAAATAGGGGTACAAACAAAATCAGTGCCTGAAGATTTGATGACTTTTCATTCAGAAGTAAGTGGACTGCCGTCAAAACCACAGCAAAATAGATGAGGCGATGGATGTTTTTCCAATGATTCGCACCAAGTTTTCTGACCATTTCATTGCTACTGGTCAGGGCTAATATCAAAAGGATTAGAAAGGCTAGAAATCCTGTGAGTAAGTAGATCCTTTGAAGATCTTTCCACAAAATCCCCCACTCAGGATTATCAAGAATGTGTAATGTAAAATGCAGACTCGCATAGAAGGCCGAAGCTAGCCCAATACTTCTTCGGTGGGATTGAAGTCGCTTGATCCAACCAAACCCTCTCCGCTTCCGAAGCAGAATTCTTAACGGGGAAAGCCATAAAACACTCACTAAAAAATAAACAGCCCAGTCGCCTGTTGCATGAACAAGATATTCTACAGGGTTTGCGCTTTCAGTAACTTGGGTTCCTATCCAAATTATTGGTAACAGACAGGCAATCCAAAAGAATGTATTGATTGTTCGCGATGCTTTGGATGACAAATCACAAATTAAGCATGAATTATTAGAATAAGGATTGCAGATTTATTCACAGATTTAGAATTTGCCTTGACTCACTTAGAATGGCTGGTTAATTTTTTTGAGCCTTCAAACTTGTTTCAAACAAGTTCGTTGACCTAGGGAGGAGTTGGTAGCCTCCAATAGTTGGGGGCTACAGTCCTAGGTCAAATCATACCTAACATTACTTCCCCACCTTCATCCAGTCTGTAAGATCATTCCTGAGCCCCTCTAGAGTACTTGCTTTAAGTGGCGCATCTAAAGTTAGTCTCAAAAACTCTTCCTCCCGATTCCACTGATCCACCTCTCCCTGGTGAGCAAAAACGACGATCTCATCGGTGTCCACAATGCCCACACTGACGCCTGACACTCCGACCTGAGTCCATAGTAGAGTATCCTCAACTTTTTGCATTTCACCCGTGCTTTCTTGAACTAGTTGGAGTACTTGAATCAACGTCTGGTCACGTGTCGCTGCCTCCAACGAATCCAAAGCTTCTCTAATTTGTTTGCGAGATGCCTCTAAATCTATCTCATCAGATAGATGAGCACTCCATAACTCTTGTGCTCCTCCCGCAGAAGCATATCGGAGAGTTAGCCAAGCTTGCTCTAAGCCTGCAAGACTTCGAATATCTTCAAACTGAACAAGGATATCCAATACCCTTTCTATTCCGTAATCCAAAGTCTCTAGCTCCTTGCGCCAGACGCCTTGGCGTTCAGTTGCCTCAAAGTTTTGCTCAGACTGAAATAAGCCAAACAACTGCTGAAATCTGTCTCTTTGAAAGCGTCTCAAACCGAATTGATAAGTCTCACCTTCATGTAGTTCTATCAAAAGGTTTTTTACAGATTCAGCTTCCTCTTCTTTAACATGAGCCTGGCATGCTTCCCAGTGCTCCTCTGGCTTATAATGATGTTCCATGTATTCTGGAGTTGAGATTCGAAACATGGGAGATGCTTCAGGATCACTACCAGAAAGTACAATCCAACCCTGCCGGTACATTATCTCAAGCAGAGCCCTCTCAACTGCTGCGAGTTGTGCTGTGCTTAATTCGAAAATGGATTGTGCCATAACTATTTGATTGGTGCTTGTTGAGTCTGTTTAACTGATAAATTTTTAGTTTATTAGAGCTTCTAATTTCAGTGGCTTAAATAAATTATCGAAGCATTTTATCAAAAAAAGTCTGTCGTAAACCAAAACTTCTTTTCCAAATGCTTTAAGCTTAAGCCGCTTCCGGATAACCTGGGATCAAAGAAAACTCTAATTTTCCCTCAATTGCGCTGTACAAACGAAGTGTTGATTAAACTCTCCATCGGTTCAGGTGAAAGCAGTTGGAAAAGAGGTGGGACTGAGAGTGATTGCTGAATTGAGATTGGATCGTTCAGTTGCTGAAACTGACGCAAGGTTCTCTGGTAAGCCACCTGGTCATTAAGCTGTCGATAAACTGTTGCAAGCCGATCCAAAAAAACGGATTGGAAGGGAGAGTCGGTTTTTAGAGCGTTCTCCAGAATCACTTTTGCTTCCTTGTACTGCCTGGTTACAAGGTAAGAAGCACTCAGTGCTTCAATCAAATAAAATTGGCGAGGGTATCGCTCTAGGCCTCGAACCAAGATTTCTTGGGCTGCTTGTTCTTGTCCACGATAGCGTTTGATATCGGCTACAAGACGATGGGCTAATCCTTGAGATTCCTCTCTGGCCAGAAATTCTTCTGACAATTCTAACGCTTGATCGGTCTGATCTAACTGTAGCAAAGTCATCGCTTGTAGATATACACTCTCCCAATGACTGGGGGAATCTTTCAACAAGTCCTCAGTATAAGACAGAGCTCGAGAATATTGTTTCTGCAAATACAAAACTCGAGCTAGAGAAAATCTCAGCGAAAATGTTTCTCTGACTATGAGCGCCTGTCGAAGCAGTTCCTCTGCCTGGTCGTATCTCCCCTGAGTGACCAGTAGATCAGCTTGCAGAGTCAGCAAATAAACATTCGTGGCGTCTTGCTGCTTCAATTTCTCGATGATTTGCTCTACCTGCTGCAGTTCGCCTCGCATCAGCTTGCGCCTTGCATTCAGCAGTTGATAGGGCAAAGGACGATCATCTAATTCCAGCGCTCTAGCTAGCGCAATATCACCTCGCAGGTAATCCCTTCTTTGGAAGAGCAATGATGCTCTGAGATAGTACAAATCTGCACGTTGATTTTGAATTTCCAGAGCGTTCTCCACCAATTCCAAAGCCTGCTGATATTCACCGACTTGAAGGCTTAACTGCGCTCGGCCTAACAGAGCTTCCACGTTTGTGGGATCTCTTCTGAGTAAATCTTCAAGAATTTGATTTGCAGTAGCTTGACTTCCTTGGTTACTGAGAAGAAGAGCGTAAATGAGTTGATCCTCAGGTTCTAACTTTCCCAACCGAGCCAACTCTTTGATTCTTGCCAGCGCATCATCTGGTTTTTGTTGAAGGTAGAAAAGTCGGAGCTGCTCTCGAAGGACTTCAACCCATTGAGGATCTTGGACCAGAAGTTCTGTAGCCAATACACTTGCGGGATAATAGTTTCCTTGGGCAACAAAGATTCTCAATCTCAGAAGTTGGGCATCTTTGTTTGATGGTTCCAAGACGAGAAGATTCTCAACTGCCTCAAGTGAAGATTCATAGTTTTGACGTTTGATTTGAATCCGAGCCATGTGGAAATAAGCTTCAACATAATTTTCATCACGTTGAAGTACCTCGTCCAATGAAACCACAGCCTTTCCATATTCACGAATCTGCTCATAACCAAGTCCTAGATTCAAATAAAGGGAAAGCCGATCCGGATCAACTTGAAGAGCAGCGTTCCATTCTTTGATAGCATCCGCATAACGCCCGCTCGCGTAGAGAACCTTACCTAACAATTCAAGATATTCAGTGTTCAAAGGCGATCCCTGAACTGCAACTCTTACCGCACCTTCTGCTTGCTCATTTTCACCTAGAAACAAACGCCCACGAGCCAATTCAAACGCCGCATCTAAATTATTTTTATCTTCACCGAGTCTTTCTTCCTGCTGTTCGACAAAAGAGGCAACATTTGCACGGTTCAAAGGTTGCCGCAAAAGAGGCAAATTCGGATTTGTGCACCCAACAATTGCAAACAACAGAGAGAAATGGATTAACCGATTTTGCAAGAACTTACGGTGCATAAGTGATTTTTTTTGATGGCAAACTTTCATTTCCTGATCTATCAACCCAGCGAACATGATAGTGACCCGGGCCCGATCGCAATTCCGGCACAAAAGCAAATTTCTCTTGGATTGGCTGCAGAGTCAGAGGAGTCTCTGGCCATCGACGACCGTCCTCACTCCGATAAATATTTACTCGATAATACATCTGGTTGTGAGCGAGAAATTTCTCATTCTGCCATCTAAATTCAACATTTTCAGAAAGTGGTTTCCAAACGATTTTGATTAATCTGATATTGCTTAAATCTCTGGAGAGCAGTCGGCTTTGTTTCAATAAAGAATCTATATTTGCGGCTAAATTTCTGGGACTAACCTCTTCAACGGTTAATTCAGGCACTCGAACAAAATTTGTAGGCAATCCTGCACTCACGTAATCGGATACTGAGATTAAATTATTGGTTGGAATAAATACATGTCGAATTTTGAAAAGAGTAACATTCTGAGGATTAGCAGATAAAGGAGGAAAAAAGTAGAATAGGTTCCCCTCACGTTCTAATTGCGGAGAATTAAAATCAAGCACGTATCTCGCTCCAACACGCAATTCACAGCGAGAACATGGTTCTTCTCTGATCAGTGTCTCTATTTCAAAGCGGTGATCCTCCAGCTTACCTTCACTAGCCAATTCCTTTAGCAATTCTGGTTCAATTAACTGCCAAGACAGTCGCAGGCTTTCTCCTCTAAATATTGCCTTGGGATTTTGGAAAGTCTTAAGCTGGGGCTTTTCTGGGTCTGGCTGGGGTGCCGTTCGATAGCCACATGCAACCAATGATAGAACGACCAAGCTGTAGAAAATACTTCGACAAGCTTTGCTGAATAGCATTTTTTCTTGATGTTCATAAACACCAAGGGGCCGAGCGCACTTTGTGATTTGAACTATCCTCTTCAAGCTAACGTAGTCAAGAATTTCTTAGTGGGAAAATAAGGCAGGGATGGAGGGTGCTAGGCAATTCTATTTTTCACGGATCAATGAAGATAAACAAGGAGAATATCAATCTTGGTTTCTTCATCACCATTGCCATCTTTCTTCAGCAAGTCCATTTGCCTTGTCAATAATTTATTTAGAATAGATTAATATTATTTCGCAGGAACGACAAAGGAAAGACCTCTTTTGCTTTTATGTTAAAAACTCAAGCAAAAGCTTTCGGTGGAGTGTTCTTAAGGGCAAGTTCGAAGCAGGCTCTTCTCACAGAGCCTGCTGTTTGTTTGAAGAATTTTTCTTATTGCTATCAATAAGCTGGGACAAACTGGAGACCAGTCGGAGTTGGACGGACTTGGTAGAGTGCATCGCCAGCTCCCAAAATATCACCAGATTCACTGAAGCTGAATTCGCCAATAGCAGAATCTAGCATTTCAACCTCTTTCAAAGTATCAATTACTGCGGATGGATCTGATGTGCCAGATTTTTCCAGCGCCTTGGCAAATACTTGCACAGCTGCGTAGGAGCGAAGACTATAATCGTAGGATCTGATCCAAATTCCGCCTCGTATTGCTCTGTGACGCTTCTAGCGTTCGCCACTTTTGAAAGATCAAATGGCGCAGAAACATAATATTCCATTGCGTATTTTCCTGCGTTTTCAATGAACGAAGGATCTTTTACGCCATCTCCGGAAATGAAGAAGGCATTATTTCTTTCTTTTCGGGCCTCAGCAACAAATTTAGCTGCTTCTGGATGATAACCGCTGAAAAACACAGCAGTTCCATTTGAACTGTTCACCTTTGCTTTTCGGAGCTTTCCAATTAGCTCAGAATAACTCTCAGTTCCAGACTCAATGGGCTCAAAAACCAGTACTTTGACCCCATTCTGTTCAAGACCATCTCTAACGAGACCGGCCATCTCTTTTCCGCAGTTACCTTGGTCAAAAATTACCGCGGCCTTTTTTATTCCCAAGGCTTTGACAGCGAATTCTACTTGCAAAAGTGCTTGAGAGGCGTCGTGACTGATTGTCCTGAAGAAATTGGGATACTTACCATCATTCGTAAGGTTTGGATTGGTTGAAGCAGCAGATATAACCGGAATATTTGCGCCCAAGTAGCTTGGCAAAGCAGCTTCTGTCGAGTTGCTGCAGATGTATCCAATTACAGCAATCACATTCTCTGCTATCATTTCCTCAGCTACTTGAGCAGCCTTAGCTGAATCACAAGCATCGTCTTGCGTAACAACCTCAAGCTCTGTACCCAGAACTCCTCCAGCAGCGTTGATATGCTTGATTGCTAAGTCGCTCCATTTTTTGCAGAAATTCCATAGTTTGACATCTCTCCTGTGTACGGGCCTACTACACCAATTTTTAGATTTTCTGCCCATGAATTTGAATAAGCTAAGGTTGAAATTCCCAAAGCAACCAAAGAGCTAGCGATTCTTTTAATAAACTTATTATCCTTCATAATTTACTTTTCTGTCACAATTTGAATAAAGATTAAGAGTCATGTATTAGTTCTTGGTTTTCAGCTGAATCAAAAACTAATGAGTATTCTTTTCTATATCCGAAGGCAATGCACAACAAAAAAATGAAAAATATTCAAAAATGACAAAAGGTAATTTGGTGTCTTCGAATTCAATCGTATTGCTGAAGCCTATAAAAGTTACGGCGGTCAGCTGAAACCACCTCTAGTTGTTGCAGTTGATTACCTTTCAAAATTGTCATTGGAACACGCACTCCTGCTTCACCTTGACCCCAGATCGCTCGAAACAGTTGCTCCAAGTCTGAAACGGCCACCTCATTGATTTTCAGAATCAAATCTCCTTCTGCTAGCCCAGATTGGCTTGCGGGGCTGTTTTTGCCGACACTTTGAACCAAGACTCTCCCATATTGTTCAACGACGGTCAAACCCAGCCAAGGTTTTGGTGGCTTCGAAACCTGACCTTGTTCAATCAATTCGGATAAAATTGGTCGTAGGGCTTCAATGGGAACAAACATATTTGCTGGCACAAGTTGATCTGCAAACGGACGTCTCACAAATAAAGAGCCAATTCCCACCAACTCGCCTTGGTCATTAATTAAGCCAGCCCCTGCAAATGCTGGAACCGCTGGTGTAGTAAATAGGGCATCTTCCAATAAATACTCCCAATAGCCCGCAAAATTTTCACGGTCCATCACGATCACTTCTTGAAGCACAGAATCGATTTCCCGACTGACGACCTGTAGTTGACTTCCCACCTGTAATTGTGAGGAGTCCCCAAGTGCAAGTGGCTCTGCTTGGAGGGGTGTGAGGGCCTGCACAATTCCAAATCCAGTATCTCCATCGTAGCCAATGACTGTTGCAGGGACAGTTTTACCGTCTACATCAACTAGGCTTACTTTGCTTGCTTCCAAGATAAGATAACCAATTGTCAGCACTCTGCCTTCGTCATCAATCACAATTCCACTACCTCTCCGGTTTGCTCCCAATGAAGACGCCGTTCTGGCTGTGACAGGAATCTTTACTTCCAGCCCAACAATCGCATTGACAGGATTGACCAACAATGAAGACGAACCAAGCATAGGCAGAACAAAGGCAGACAGCGCAACCAGAAAAAATGGAACAACATAATTTAAATCCTTCATGTTCAATTCCTTTGTGAGTCTGTGTGCTTGATTTCAAACAAAATGCATAGCTTTTGTCTGCTCGAATTAATTCAATGGGCTTATCAATCTGGAATCTGATTGACAGAAGTCACTAAAAGTGACAAAAACTGAACAAAATCAAACTTTCTATGCAAAAATATTTATGAAACTTCGCTTACGTCATGTGTTGTTAGTCACAGTCGGTGCTACCCTATTGCTTACCAATGCGGTCATTCTTTTCGTAGGCTTTCAGCAAAGATCAGCAGATATTCAAAAAGCCTATTATGACCACTTTCATCTGACCTCGAAAGTGTTTGCATACCGCTCATTTTTTGTCATCCAAGGGGGGATGGAGAAGCAACTCCCTTACTACCTAAGTGGACTACTCACGGATCAAATATTTTATTATGTAATCACAGATTCTAACAAAAAGGTCTTAATTTCCTCCTTTGATTCTGAAAGTCAATTATCTGATCATGACCTATTGATTTGGTCGCAAGGAAAAATTGAAACTACTCAAAACGTGATTCTCAGTAGTAAGGACCGGATTTATGGGATTCAGAAAATGGTCGGCAGACTTCGATCGTTCTTACCTGGTACTCTAACTCCGCAAGGTGAATCAATGGTAGGTGATGAAAGAGTATATGAAGTCGAGGTTAAATTTGGGGACACACGAAAACTGGATGTCCTAGACACTCGTGCAGCATTTATGTACATGGGCTTTCAAGAGTACGAGTCATCGCTGTTCGAATATTTAAATGATTACAGAATTTTTCTAAACCTATTTTTCACAACCATTTTTATTTTATTTTTTTCATACGTCTTCAGTGGTTGGTTCTTAGCCCCAATGAACCAGTTACAACGATATCTAAACAGATTTCAACAAAGAACAAAAAAGACGACTCCCAAGAAATTTGCGATGCAAGTGAGGATTTTGGATCCAAGACGCATCACTGCGCACACTGTGGAAACTCAGCATCTCTTGGATGCCTGCAAAAATTTTCAGGACAATCTCCTCCACAGTCTTCAGGTGGTGCAGAAAACTCATCACCAGATGCAGGCGGCCACTGATGGAATTCAAGAGTCTTACGTCTCTCTCGAACAAACCCAACGACAACTCGTGCAGTCTACGAAGATGGCCGCTGTTGGAGAAATGCTTGCGATGATCGCGCATCAGTGGCGACAACCACTTTCAGTGATTGGGATGATCACATCTGGTCTCACCCTGAAAGTTCATATGAACAAAATAGATACAGCTTTCACAGAGGAGATCGACAAGCTACAGCATCAGATCCGTTTCCTCTCCAGAACCATTGAAGACTTTCGAAATTTCTTCCGGCCCAACGATAAATTAGAAAGCGTCCAACTTGGCGATATCGTGACGCTGACTGTGAAAATGTTTGAACCAATCCTTCAAAAGTCTGCAATAGAAGTTCAGACGGAACTGATTGCTGTTCCATCTATCAGAGTTCATCAGAGTGAACTGCAGCAAGTGATCATGAATTTGCTCAAAAATGCAATGGATGCTTTGGTTGAGAAGCAGCCAAAATTAAGGCAAATCAAAATTCGAGTAGGCCAAAATGAGAATCGCCAAATTCTTGAGGTACAAGATAACGCAGGAGGGATTGACGAAGAAATTATTGATCGAATCTTCGATCCTTACTTTACAACCAAAGGAAAGTTGAATGGAACCGGATTAGGCCTGTACATGTCAAAATTAATTATTGAAGAACATCTCCGCGGGAGACTTTTTGTACAAAATCAAGATAGTGGTGCGAATTTCAGAATTGAGCTACCCTACTAGATCATCAACCTTGATTTAGATTTGGTAGGAGCTATCAACATGAATAACGACCTGAATGTTTTGGGAGAACCTCTTCAACCCTGCAGCATGAATCCTTTGACAGGATTCTATCGAGATGGTTGTTGTAAGACCGGTGAAGATGACCGTGGGAAACATATTGTCTGTGCCCGGATAACAGAAGACTTTTTGAACTACACCAAAAGTCGTGGAAATGATCTCTCCACTGCCATTCCACAATTTGGATTTCCAGGTTTAAAACCAGGCGATCAATGGTGCCTTTGTGCCTCCCGTTGGAAAGAGGCCTTGGATGCTGGGATGGCTCCACCCGTTCGGCTTCGGGCAACTCATGAAGCTGCCTTAGAGATTGTCTCATTGGACGAACTTCAGCATCACGCTCTTCCAGATGACTGACTGAACAGTGCCTCACCTCCACGAAAAAATTCTCAAAACCTCGCTCAAGCCCAAGCCAGGTCAACCTACCTTTTTACATAAGGTGGAACTCATTGTGAGCCAAATCCCGGCTGGAAAAGTAATGACCTATGGTCTAGTAGCACAGTGCATAGGTCAGGGCACAGCTCGACTTGTCGGAATGGCTCTATCTTCTTTACCGAAAGCATCTTCAATTCCTTGGCATCGAGTGGTGAACGCCAAGGGTGGTATCAGTCCACGTGCAAATCCCCAAAGCTCACTTGAACAGATCCAACGGCTCCTTGATGAAGGAATCCAATTCAACCGCAACCAAGAGTTGGATCTGAACTCATATCGCTACAAACCCTAAAAATTTGAGGTAAGATCCAAGTGAACTCTTGGGAGAAGATGAATTGAGGGCATCTACTACTGACTGGGTAAAAGATCTCTGACATCTTTTTGAAAAGATACAGAGTTGACTTTGCAGCGAGCATTGTGAGTAAGCTCTCAATTTACTTCTCAAGCATAATCATTATTTGGAAAAACCATGTCTGGCAGAATCGAAGGAAAGATCGCAATGGTTGTAGGTGCGGCGCAAGGTATTGGTGAAGCAATCGCTAAACGTTTTATGGAAGAGGGAGCTAAGGTTGTGATTGCAGATGTTTTGGACGAGATCGGCCAAGCTACAGCCGAACGTCTTGGTGGTACTTATGTCCATACGGACATTTCAGATTTTGAAGCAGCTAAAGAAGCAGTTGCAGTTGCTGTCCAAAATTATGGGACCCTCGATATTATTGTACAGAATGCTGGAATTTATCCTTGGACCTTGATTGAAAACACCTCACCAGAAGAATGGGACCAAGTTTGTGCAGTTAATTTGAAAGGGACTTTTCTGGCAGCTAGAGCAGCCTTTCCAGTGATGAAAAAAAATCGATCTGGTCGAATGATTTTCACCTCTTCAATCACAGGTCCCTACGTAACGAGTCCCGGTCACGGACACTACTCTGCGACAAAGGCAGGTATAAACGGCTTCATTAAGGCTGCAGCCCTTGAATTTTCTGGCTACGGTATCACAGTCAATGGAGTTGAACCCGGAAACATTCTGACAGATGGGATGAAAGCTCACCGATCTCAGGACTTCATCAAATCGATGGAAGACGCCATTCCTCTTGGCCGGCTCGGTACCCCACTTGACGTAGCAAACGCATTTTTATTTCTTGCTTCTGATGAGGCCGCCTACATCACAGGTACAACCATCGTAGTTGACGGTGGACAATTACTACCCGAAGGGAATGATTTTCGGATCAATCCAGACCCGTAAGATTTAAAGAACAACATCAATGTCAAAATCATATCCGGATAAGTTATGAGTCGCTTCGAAGGCCAGGTTGTTATTGTTACAGGAGGCGCCTTAGGAATTGGAGGCGCTACTGCTCGAAAATTTGCGAAAGAGGGAGCTAAAGTCCTCATCGCAGATTTCAATGAGCAGGCCGCTACCAAGAATGTCGAATTGATTCTCAGTCAAGGAGGCATCGCAGCATTCAGTCGTACTGATGTTTCCAAGAGTGAAGATGTCGAGAGAATGGTTCAGGAAGCCATTCGACAATTTGGTTGTGTGGATGTCCTTGTACAAAACGCTTTCAGTGTCTTAGCCAGTGAAAATCACATTCATGGAAGTGCTGTCACCGTCGAAGAGGAAAGTTGGGACTATGGGATGGATGTTATGCTCAAGGCTCTATATCTTGGCGCCAAGCACTGCGTCCCACACATGCAACGCAAGCAGTTTGGGAACATCGTCAATATCGCCTCTGTCCACAGCTTTCTTCAAGAACCAAAAATGCTCGTTTATGAAACCGCGAAAGCTGCAGTTGTTGGCTTGACCCGGCAAATGGCTGTTGACTTTGGTCCTGACAATATTCGTGTAAACGCGATTGCGCCGGGACACATCGTCACCGAAGGTATACAGAAGGTCTGGGAGCAAAACCCCACGGGTCTGCAGTTTCTTGAAAATCAGTACCCCTTGCGCAAGACAGGGGTACCTGATGACATAGCAGACGGAATCACTTTTCTCTGCTCTGAACAGGCTTCCTTCATCACTGCACATACACTGGTGATTGACGGTGGGCTCTCAATTCAACTTCAGGAAAAATTTGGTATCCGGCAGGCCGTATTCGCTCGCAATCAACCCGATGTCAAAATTCCAGACGCTGACTACCAGAAGGAAAAGAACAAATGAAATACTCGCTTCGGTGCTCCAACCTGATTACTGGACCCTGATATGACTGCCTTGCCTCAACTACAAGCGGATGGATATTGCGTCATTGAGCAAGTTCTGGATCAAACTGACATGGATTGGCTTCGGAGTCTATGTGGACAAGCTTTGTGCAATGTTTCTGCTGAACATCGAGAAAGAAATCGTTCCCAAGGCAGTTTGGTTTTGATTGCCGACTACCCTGAGTTCGGCAGATTACTTGGTCACCCAGAACTTTCTAAAATCTTTGATGAGTTGGAATTCCACGATCCGAAATTCAGTTCAGGTTACATCATCAGCAAGCCTCCACAGAGCCCAGCCTTATTCTGGCACCAAGATTGGTGGGGTTGGAACGAACCATCATCCTTCACAGATCAAATGGCTCAGGTTTTTGTGATGATTTATCTTCAGGACACCCAACCACAGAATGGCTGCCTACGTGTGATTCCAGGTTCTCACAGAAAATTGCACGAGTTGCATTATGTCAATGCACATACAGAATCTCTGTCTCGTGTAGAGAATCCCAATGATCGGTTGTTCGAATCACTTCCTGACCAAGTTGCAGTCCCGATAAATTCTGGGGATGTGATCGTTGGGGATGCACGGCTGATTCATGGCGCATTTCCAAACGAGCAATCAGAGGATAGGACACTCATTACTCTCTGGTTTCATCCCAATTACAATTCTCTGGCACCCGCACTCCAATCGCGCATTTCAGAGATATTTTTGAGAACTGGTGTTGATACAGATCCTGATGCGCCCGAAAAAAAGACGCCATTAGATTGGCCTGATGAAAATCGCGTAGGATGTGATTTTTATTTTCCTAAGAAGTTGGTAGGAATTGACCCGAATCCTTGGTGTCGAATTCCCGAAAGGCAGTGAGAGGGGAGCGTAATCCTAAATTTGTGGGGCTTATAACTCGCGAAGGCTAAACATCAACGGATAGCCCTCCTGCTGTGCCATTTCATGAACCTTATCTACCTTGGTCTCAGCTTCTTGCAGACTATAACTTCCAACAACAGCAACTCCGTGTTGATGTGCCTGCCACATGATTTGAACTGCCATCTCCTGACCCTTGTGAAACACGACTTCCAGCACATGCACGACAAACTCGCGTGGAGTAAAATCATCATTGTGCAGTAAGACCTGATACTGCTTTGGATGCTTTAGTTGAGTTTTTGTCTGAGTTTTCGGTTTGGCAGTTGTTTGATCAGCCATCATTCTCCGTCTGTTTTCAGAAAAGAAATCTTTTCAACTGCCGATATCCTACGCCTCTCACCACACGCTGTAAACTATTTCTCCATTTGCTGGCTTACTTGCGATTCCCAAATCGCTTTCCCGTTTTTTCAATTTCAGAGAAATACCCACGGAAATGTTTAATAATGTCTCCATAGTTGATTTTTGAGTTCGCTTCTCTAGGCTAACATTCATTTGTTATTTTATTTTTTAAGTTATTGAATTTTTTGCATCTGTTGTTCATGAAAGCAAATTTTTTGAACAAGAGAAGATCTATTCTTTCATTTATTGACCAATTTGTTTAGTATCCAGCCTGCTAATTCACTAAAGTAAATTTCTAAATCAACTTAGAGTGTGCTGAATTCTCATGACACCAATCATTGTCTTTGATCTTGGTGGAGTTTTGATTGACTGGAACCCGCGCTATCTTTACAGGAAGTTTTTCACTGACGAACCCCACATGGAGTTCTTTCTGCGTGAGGTAGTTTCCAACAGGTGGAATCTCCAGATGGATGCAGGGAAATCCCAACAGGAGTCCGTTGAAGAACTATCAAGAGCATGCCCTCAATATCGTGATGCGATTATTGCCTGGATGACACGTTGGGATGAGATGCTTGGTGATTCGATTGAGACAATGCCAGAAGTTTTACAGTATTTTTCCAGAACAGGTTACGAACTCCACGCAATCACTAATTGGTCCGCAGAAACTTTTCACTTTGCCGAGAAGAAATACGATTTCCTGCAGTTCTTCAGGACGATCACTGTTTCTGGACGAGAGAAGGTAGCCAAACCTAACCCTGTAATTTTTGAAATATTTCTGGAACGAAACCAACTTAAAGCTAGCGATTGCATTTTCATTGATGATGCCTCCAGAAATATCGAATCCGCCTACTCAATGGGTTTCGAGACTGTTCATTTTACTGACCCTTCAACCTGCATACGCGAACTTGCAGAGAAGATTGGTGACCAAGGCTTACTGCAATTTATAGAGGAAGAAGTCAATGTCCCCTGATCCGAAAATTCTGAGTCAGCAAATTCAGCAACAAAAACAAAAATTACGAAAAGCTGCTGACTTGGATAGTTCTTTCATTGAATTAAGCATATCTCTTAAAGAGGAAGTTGAGGAGATTATTGCTTTGGCAGCCAATGGATCTGAGGTTATTCCAGAAGTAAGTTTCACTGATATCCATAAAGGAGCAGTAAGTTCGAATTTGACGCAACTCGTCAAGAAGAGAGGCTGTGCAGTCATCCGACAAGTTTTTTCGTCAGAACGAGTCAACGATTGGAATGAACAGATCGTCGAGTACATCGAATCCAATCAGTACTATAACAAGGAAATTAAAAAACGTGGTCTGGATCAATACTTCAGTCAACTTGCTTCCGGTCGACCACAAATTTTCGGTTTGTATTGGTCCAAACCTCAGATCGAAGCACGCCAGTCTGAAGAACTAGCAACCACAAGAAGATGGTTGAATCGGCTCTGGGATCATAATCAGTCTGGAAAACCAGTCTTCAATCCAGATCAAGAATGCTCCTATGCGGACCGATTGCGGCGGCGCCAGCCTGGTAATAGTACCCTTGGCCTTTCGCCACATGTTGACGGCGGCTCAGTTGAGCGCTGGTTGGATGAGGGCTTCCACAATGTTTATCGACATGTCTACTCTGGGGAATGGCAAAAGTACGATCCCTTTGCGGCGGCTCATCGTACCGAGACAAAAGAGATCCCTTCTCCTGCTGTCTGCCAGATGTTCCGAACTTTTCAAGGTTGGACTGCCTTGACATCACAAGGACCTGGTGAAGGTACGCTTCAACTCATTCCAATCGCCAGAGGAATGGCCTGGATTCTTCTCAGGGCATTGCAGAAGGATGTAGCCGCAGACGATCTTTGTGGAGCAAAAGCTGGAAGAGCCCTCTCCATTCTGACTGACTACCACCAACTGCTAATAAAAGCTTTGGTTCCCATTCCAAAGGTTCAACCTGGTGATACTGTGTGGTGGCACCCAGACGTCATTCATGCCGTAGAAGATCATCATCAAGGAAATGACTACAGCAATGTCATGTACATTGGTGCTGCTCCTGATTGCGAAAAGAATCAGATTTTCCTCCCCAAGCAAGCCGACGCCTTTCTACAAGGACGATCCTGTCCTGACTTTGCTCCAGAAGACTATGAAGTCGATTTTGCCGGAAGAGCTCAATTGAGTAATTTAACTGATCTCGGTCGCCTGCAAATGGGACTATCCTAGTGTAATCAAACTCATCCCACTTCGCATACATAGCAGGCTAGTTTACAGGTCTTCTCCCCTCTTGTGATTTATGCATTACACTTCCTGAAAAGTGTCTCTCGAGGCTCCACTCAATCAAAATCTACATCGAATCAAGGATTGCTTACCTAATTTTCCTCTTCCAACTTCCGCATAGTCTGAAAACCCATTTTGAAAAATCGCTGGTAACCAAGTTAGTTATCAAAACAGTTTCTTAAATTGCAAATGTCAGTTTTTCATCAATAGAAAAATTATTTGACAAAAGTAATCGTTAATTGCATCGTAAACCTAATTCTCTATTAAAAAGGCCAATTTTTGAGGACGTGATATGCAGCGCGATGAACAATTAAAGAAGATTATAGAAAAACCACTTGATGTGCTTGTGATAGGGGGAGGGATCAACGGGGCCGTCTCCTTCGGAGCACTTGCAGGACAGGGCCTCAAGGTCGGCCTGATTGACCGAAAAGACTTTGCCAGCGAGACAAGTATGCACTCCTCTAACCTGGTGTGGGGTGGCATCAAATATATGGAGAGCTACGAGTTTGGTCTCGTTCGAAAGCTTTGTATGTCGCGTAACCAGTTGATGAGGGCCTACCCCAATAATATTCGAGAGCTCCGTTTTTTTACTAACCTAGACAGAGGGTTCCGATTTCCAGCAATTATGCTTTATATGGGCGCCTTTCTTTACTGGCTCATCGGGAATTGCTTCACACGTCCACCTCGACTCTTGACCACTGGTAAGATCCGTGATGAAGAACCTGTTGTGAATACGGATAAAAGCATTGGTGGCATTGAGTACTCTGATGCCTACTTGCCTGAAAATGACGCTCGCTTCGTATTCCAATTTATCCGTGGTGCCATGGACAGAGGAGGCCTTGCTCTAAATTATGTCGAATCTTTAGGAGGTGAACGGGACGCAGACTCAGGGTTTTGGGGAGTCAAAGTTCGTGATCAAATCAGCGGTGATCACCATGAGATCAAAGCCAAAGTATTGATAAATGCTTGTGGTCCTTTTGTCGACTTTCAGAATAGAACTCTGGCCCAAAACACCAAGCATCAGCATGTCTTTTCAAAGGGGATCCACCTAATTGTTAAGAGATTGACTCCCCATGAGCGTGTGCTGACGTTCTTTGCTGACGATGGAAGACTCTTCTTTGCTATCCCGATGGGAAAAAGAACTGTTATCGGAACAACAGACACTCAAGTTCCCCACCCTGAGACACACGTCACTCCTGAGGACCGCTCGTTTGTTATAAACAACATCAATAAGCGTGTTGAATTGGACAAACCTTTGAGTGAGTCTGATATCATTGCAGAACGCTGTGGTGTTCGACCTCTCGTGGTCGAGCGTCAGCAAGACAAAACTATAACTGATTGGGTGAAGATGTCGCGAAAGCACGAAATTGACGTTGACACCAATCAGAAAACTATCAGTATCTTCGGTGGGAAGCTCACAGATTGCCTCAATATTGGTGAAGAGGTCGTCGAATTCGTGCGAGAATGTGGTGTAGATGTTCAAGAAAACACTTCAGTTTGGTACGGTGAACCTGCCAAGAATGAACACGACCGATTCCTACAAAGAGCAGCTGAAATTAGACTAGATGATTCCACTCCTCCGAATGCAAGTGAACCAATCTCAACCCGACTTTGGCGGCGCTATGGAAGTAAAGCTTTCGATTTGTTGAACCTGATAGAAGTGAATTCCGAATTGAAAGAAGAACTGATTCCAGACTCTGAGTGCTTAAAGGTCGAAGCAGTCCATGCTAGAGATCATGAGATGATTGTTCATTTGGAAGATTTTCTAAGAAGACGAACAAAGATCTCCATGATGATTTCCCAGAAGAATCTTGAGGAAAATCCTGCGACCAAAGAAGCCTGTCAGATTCTTTTCGGTGATCATTCTCAAGATCGTTGGACAAGCTTTATTGAATCTGCACAGGTTCGAAAAGATGTTGCGCTGAACTAACCTCCAAAAATGTGAAAAAGTTAAATACTGCCCAACGAGACCAGCAACTCTATGCGTCCAGGATTGCTTGGTACTATTACAAGGCTGGATGGACGCAAAATGAGATTGCAGAAAAGCTCGGACTAAATCGCGCCCGTGTGATCAGCGTCCTGAATGAAGCCAGATTGTCAGGTCGGGTAACCATTCATGTTCACGGTGCTGATGCGCACTTGAGCGATTTGGAACATCAACTTTGTGAAAAGTGGCACCTCAAAGAAGCTCTCCTAGTTCCTGAAATTTCTACTGAACATATCAACGAGAACATTGGTCTAGCAGCGGCTCAGTACATGGAACGCTTTCTTGACCAAGAGAGGCAACTGATTGGGCTTGGCTGGGGCTCTACAATCTCCTGGATGACTAGAAACATTACACATTCTACGCGGTCAGAGACATCGTTTATCACCTTGTGCGGAGGTGTAACGACCTACCTAAGTACTCGAATAGCGGAAAGGTCTGTCGGCTCACTCCTATCCGGATTTCGCTATCCATTCTATATCATACCAACACCACTTGTTGTCAATTCAAGGGAAATCAGGGACCTCCTCATGGAAGAGCCTGAAGTACAGCGGGTGTTACAAATGGCGCTTACCGCAGATTTAAGCTTTGTTGGGATTGGTGCCCTTGAACCGAGCAACAGCTTCTCCCAATTCGGATATCGCAGTAAAGAAGATCTTGAGTTATTGACGAGATTAGGGGCCGTCGGAGAAATTCATGGAGAGTATTTCGACGCAGAAGGACAGTCACTGGAGCTCGAACAGCACGATCGACTGATTGCTACTCGACTGTCTGATTTGCGGAAAATGAAACAGGTGGTGGGTATTGCTGGAGGAGAGCGAAAACTGGAAGCACTGCGGGGAACCCTTAGAGGAAACTTGATATCTATGCTGATCACTGACGAACGTACAGCTCAAGCGCTGCTGCAATAATTCCATACTACTTCAACAGCTTCCTAACAGACTCAAAAAAGATCTCTCCTCTGTCTTGGCCTATCTCTTCTCACCGTAGCCTTGCAAACTAACACCTGTAACAAAACACTAAGAGAAGGAGCTAAAATCGAATTATTTTGATAATTTTTAGGGATTTTTTTGATGAGTTAGCTGTAAGGTGACAGATAAAAGTCTGTACCAAAGTTACTTGAAACTGGTGTGGTAAGATGTATTGATTTGGATCCTCAAACTTTGCGGAAGACGAAGATGGCGTAGACCACAGCAACGATTGAAGCACCCCACAATGGAAAATCGGTGAGGCCCAGCCAAAAGATGTGTATAAATCCACTACCTAGTAGAGAAATAAAGAGGCGGTCACCTCGAGTAGTATGCAACCCCAAAACTCCATAGCGTGGGCCACCTCCAGGTGATTTGTATTCCCAGATTGCCATGCAGGTCAATACCAGCACAATCAGGATGAAGAAAAGTGCGGTCTGCCAGGTCCAAGCCATCCACGAAAGAAACATGTTTATACCCTCCCCAAAGCAAAGCCCTTGGCTATATAATTCCGCACAAAATAAATCACAAAAGCGCCTGGGACGATCGTAAGGGTACCAGCTGCGGACAATAGACCGAGTTCATAGCCTGCTGTACTCACTGTGCGTGTCATTGTTGCGGCTATCGGTTTCGCATCTACGGCTGTCAATGTTTTTGCCAAGAGCAATTCCACCCACGAAAACATGAAGCAAAAGAAAGCGGCTACTCCAATTCCGGCAGCGATAGCTGGAATGAAAATTTTAATGAAAAATTGTGGGAATGAGTATCCATCGATGTATGCAGTTTCGTCTAATTCTTTTGGCACTCCTGACATAAATCCTTCAAGAATCCAAACGGCCAGAGGAATGTTGAAAAGACAGTGCGATAAGGCGACTGCGATATGTGTATCAAACAGGCCAATTGCGGAATACAACTGAAAAAATGGTAACGCGAAGACAGCTGGTGGAGCCATCCGATTTGTGAGCAACCAAAAAAACAAATGCTTATCTCCGAGAAAGCGGTATCTGGAGAAGGCATAGGCTGCTGGCAAGGCAACGAGCAATGAGATGATAGTGTTGATAGTTACATAGGTCAAAGAATTGACATAGCCCATAAACCATGTTGGATCTGTGAAAATCGTAACGTAATTTTCGACAGTAAAATTATTCGGCCAGAGGGTGAACGAGCCTAGGATTTCGTTGGTGGTCTTAAATGACATATTGACGAGCCAGTAGATCGGCAACATCAAAAACACTATATAAACTGTGGGAATCAACCAGGTCATTTTCTTCATCAGTTGGTCTCGTTGCGCATCATGAGGGTATACAGGACCCAGCAAAGCAGTAGGACCACAAGGAAGTAAATGATTGACATTGCAGCGGCTGGACCCAGATCGAACTGACCTAGCGCGACTTTCACAAGATCAATTGAAAGGAAAGTAGTACTGTTCCCTGGACCACCACCAGTCAATACGAATGGTTCTGTATAGATCATGAAACTGTCCATCAAACGCAAGAGCAGCGCTATAGTTAGGACCCGTTTCATCTTGGGTAATTGGATGTAACGAAACACCTGCCAGGAAGTAGCACCATCAATTTTGGAGGCTTGATAATAGGCGTCTGGAATTGATCTCAAACCCGCATAGCACAATAGCACAACTAGGGAAGTCCAGTGCCAAACGTCCATCGCAACTACTGTCGCCCAAGCCCAAAAAGTGTTCTGTGTGAAGTTGTAGTCAAAACCGACTCCATTGAGCATCTTACCCAGCAACCCAATATCAGGCAGAGCAAAGATATTCCACATAGCTCCTACCACGTTCCAAGGAATCAGAAGGGGTAGTGCCATCAAAACCAGACAAATTGTAACCCCAATGCCTTGACGTGGCATTGTCAGAGCAATCCCAACTCCGAGAGGAACCTCAATCAATAAAATTAACAAAGTGAAGAGAAGTTGACGTCCTAAGGCGTCATGAAATCGTTCAGATCTCATTACCTCCTCAAACCACTTGAGCCCCTCCCAAAAAAACAGATTATCTCCGAAGGTTTCTTGGACAGAATAATTTACCACTGTCATGAGTGGAATGATGGCGTTGAAAGCCACTAATGCCAAAACTGGCAAGACCATGAACCAAGCTTTTTGATCGATTGTCTTGTTGATCATGACTGACCTTTGGCCTCGTGAATCCACCCATCACAATAAAGATGAGTGTGATCAGGGTCGAAATCCAAGTGTAACGAATCTGATGGAATTTCGACCTCCTCATTGGCGTAAATATTCAGGCTAGTACCACCGACTTCTGCTATGATAATTTGGTATCTGCCAACATCATCGACTCGCTGAATTCGAGCCGGTATACCTTCAGATGCTAGCCGAATGAATTCTGGTCTGATACCGAGCTGGAGTTTAGAAGTAGAAGCGGGATTTGAAAGATTTCCATTCAACGAAATTTGGTGACCCGCAAATACTGCCCCACCATCATTCCAATCACAGGGCAGGATGTTCATCCCTGGAGAACCGATAAAATGGCCTACAAAGGTGTGTCTTGGCTTCAAAAAAAGTTCTTCTGGAGTTCCGATCTGGACTATCTGCCCCTCATACATCACAACCACCTCATCTGCAAAGGTCAGCGCCTCCGTCTGATCATGGGTGACATATATCATTGTAAATCCAACTTGTTGATGTAGCCGCATCAATTGGGATCTTAACTCCCACTTGAGGTGCGGATCGATCACAGTAAGTGGCTCATCAAACATCATCACATTTACGTCAGATCGAACCAACCCTCTGCCTAAGGAAATCTTTTGCTTATCTGCTGCGGTCAAACCCGACGCACGATGCTTTAGCTGGTTTTGCATCGAGAGCATCTTTGCTACTCGCTGCACACGTTCATCAAGTTCAGCTTCTGGTAGTTTTCTATTTCGCAGAGGAAATGCCAGATTGTCGTAAACCGTCATCGTGTCGTAGACTACCGGGAATTGGAAAACTTGTGCAATGTTTCGCTGATCGGGAGGAAGTGAGGTCACATCACTATCATCAAAGAGGATTTGACCTTCTGAAGGTTTGAGAAGACCTGATATCAAGTTCAATAGTGTTGTCTTTCCACAACCGGAAGGACCCAACAGAGCAAACGCTCCACCATCTCGCCAAGTCAAATCAATCTTCCTGAGGGCATAGTCTTCTTCGGACTGTGGATTTTGTAAATAGCTATGTCGGAGTGATTTGAGTGTTATCGAAGACATTTCAAACCTGAGCCAGGACAAGTTGTTCTTGGTCGTCAAAGAGCAAACATTTTGAGGGCGAAACGTAAAGCTCCAGCTTTTTGCCAGGGGGAAAGTGCATCACTCCCCGGGTGTGAGCTACCCAATCATGCTCAGCCCACCGCAAATGGATAAAACTCTCTGAACCAGTGATTTCTGTAACTGTAACCTCACCCGACAATTCAAGGATTTCTTTTCCGTTGCTCTGAATCTGGAGATGGTGAGGACGAAAACCAAGTGTATATTCTCCAACCGGCACATTTTGGAAAGGAGGTAACTGCAGTGATAGACCTTGCTCACCCTCAAAGCCTTTTTCTGTACGTTTCAGGTTAAGAGTGTTCAGTGGTGGATCAGAAAAAGCTTTTGCAGTAGCGAGGTCGTGAGGTTTTCTAAAGACTTCATGTGTTGGACCGTACTGAGTGACGCGGCCTTCACGCATTGTCGCTGTGTACCCGCCCATTAAGAGAGCTTCATGAGGCTCTGTAGTCGCATAGACAACGGTTGCTCCAGTGTCTGCAAACAAACGGGGTAATTCCTCACGGAGCTCTTCACGTAGCTTGTAGTCGAGGTTGACCAGCGGTTCATCAAGCAACACCAAGTCCGCTCCTTTAACCAACGCTCTTGCCAATGCCGTTCTCTGTTGCTGGCCTCCGGATAATTCGCTTGGTTTGCGCTGCATGTAGGGAGTCAACTTGAGTAACTCTGCAACCTTTTCTACGCGAGGTCGTAACTGAGTTTCGGAGAGTTTCTGGATTCGTAAAGGAGAAGCGATGTTCTCAAAAACGGACATATTGGGGAAGTTGATGAACTGCTGGTAAACCATCGCCAAATTTCGACGTTGTACAGGAATTCCAGTTACATTCTGACCTTTGAACCAAACTGATCCTGTGCTGGGTTGGTCGAGACCAGCCATCAAACGCATCAACGAAGTTTTGCCCGACAAGGTAGGACCAAGCAAAACGTTGAATACGCCAGGATTGAGGCTTAAATCGGTTTGTGCAATGTGCACTTCGCCGTACACCTGCTTACTTAGTTCACGGAAATCAAGAGACATCTGGAATAGTCGCTGAAGGCAGGATCATGATCCTACCCGGCAGATTCTCGGAGGGAGACCCCCCGAGAAAAGGATGGTCTGGAAAGAACGTGTTAGTTCTGGCTCCAGCGTTTAATCAAGGAATCGTAACTGACAGTTACACCCTTAGGCTTTTCATTAGCCAATTTGGCCTTAGGCGAGCCTGGTTGGTTCAGCCAGTAGGAAGGATCACGTTCTTCATTCAGTCGGGGACCGCAACCACCGTAGACATTGGCAGCTTCGTCAGCCTTCTGCATACGTGACATGACTTGGTCCATCTCACCAGCTAGTCGGTCCATCGCTTCTTGTGGAGTAAACGCACCCGAGTTGACGTCACCAATTTGTTGCCACCAGATTTGAGCCAACTTTGGATAGTCTGGAACGTTGATTCCAGTTGGTGACCACGCCACGCGATCTGGAGATCGATAAAACTCTACAAGACCGCCCAACTTAGATGCTCTTTCCGTAAAGTGTTGATGGCGAACTGTACTGTCACGGATGAACGTTAAACCAACGTCGCTCTTCTTAACATCAACTGTTTTGGAGGTGACGAACTGAGCGTACAACCAAGCAGCCTTTGCACGATCTACTGGCGTAGACTTTAGAATGGTCCAGGAGCCTACGTCTTGATAACCAACTTTTTGTCCTTCTTCCCAGTAAGGACCATGTGGGCTTGGTGCCATTCTCCATAGTGGTGTACCACTTTCGTCGACAGTATTATTTCCATCAGCACGGGATTTGACCATGTCAGCCGTGAAGGCAGTGTACCAGAAAATTTGCTGGGCCACATTACCTTGAGAAAGTGCTGGTAGTGATTGATAGAAATCATAAGATGCAGCCCCAGGTGGTGCATAAGCTCTCAACCACTCATCCCACTTGCGAATAGCATACACAGCAGCAGGGCCGTTTGCGGCGCCCCCACGACTCACAGAGGCACCAACAGGGTTACAGCTTCCAGCTTCCATACGAATACCCCATTCATCGACAGGTATTCCATTAGGCTCACCCTTAGAACCAGCACCCGCCATGGACAACCATGCATCTGTCATCCTCCAGCCCAAGTCTGGTGCACGCTTGCCGTAGTCCATGTGTCCGTAAATTTGCACACCATCTATGTTCTTCACGTCATTTGAGAAAAACTCTGCGATATCTTCATAGGCAGACCAGTTGACGGGAACGCCAAGATCATAGCCATACTTCTGTTTAAAGGCCGCTTGAAGATCTGGTCGATCAAACCAATCTTTACGGAACCAGTAAAGGTTTGCAAACTGCTGGTCCGGCAATTGGTACAAGTCACCATCGGGACCCGTAGTAAACTGCACACCCATGAAATCATTAAGATCTAGGGTGGGTGACGTCACATCCTTACCTTCTCCTGCCATGAAGTCGGTTAAGTTGTAGGCCAGCTGCAAACGGGAGTGTGTTCCAATCAAATCGCTGTCATTCACATACGCATCGTAAAGATTTCGCTTGGTTTGCATCTGGGTTTGCACAGCCTGAACAACTTCCCCTTCTCCCAGTAGCTGGTGGTTCACTTTGATGCCAGTGATTTCTTCAAATGCTTCGGTCAAGACTTTTGACTCGTAAGAGTGAGTCGGAATTGTTTCTGACAGAACATTGATCTCCATACCTTTGAAAGGCTCAGCTGCTTTGATGAACCACTCCATTTCGGCCATCTGCTCAGCTTTGGAAAAAACAGAAGGCTGGAATTCGTTGTTGATCCAACGCTCAGCTTCTGGCTTTCCAGCCATCGCAGTAAAGGCACTCAGCGTAAGCGCTAACGCTGCGCTCATGAAGAGTTTACTAAATTTCATTGTCTTCCTCCTTTTTAGGGGGTACGAATTCAAAAATGCCAAAAAAACTTCAGTTCAGCAAAATGCCAAACTGCTTATGTGACACGGGGCCATAACATGCAATTGAATCTGACTTTTGTCAATTTTTTTTTCTATTGAGCAAAACAACAAGAATTTTGTTCGCTTAGAAATCTTTTGAAAAGAGAATGAGTTGGACATGAAGGCAGGCGCAAGCAAAGCAGTCGGTCAAGGATTTCGTTAACCGACCACTTTTGAAATCAGAACAACTAGCGACGAATACTTTGCTCCAGAAAAGATCTACTTTCTGGCGAAAGCCATTCTTGTTGATCTTCAATTAGTAGATTCCATTCCTCCATCAAAAAAGAAGGGGAGGGTTCGTTACTGCAGGTTTGACGCATAAACCTGCAAAATTCCTTGAAGTGCAGTGCATCTCGCATAATGATGGTCTCATCTGAAGTTAATATGAATGAGTCACATCCTGTGCTTTCGTCCAGACTGCCATTCCATTGACTGATCTATTTGTCAGATAAAGCTGCATTTTATGTTCCACTATTTGGAAAAATATTATGGCTGAAAAGCGAATGACCAAGTTGAACCCGCTCATCAAGCCCCCAAATCCACTGGATCTAGAAGATGATATTTTCATTCCTGAAGATGAGGAAAGTTTCCCTAGGGAGCAACAATTGGAGCAATTGAGGAAGGAGCCGAAACGGACACTTCGGCTTGTCAAACGCTGGTTAAGGGAAAGCTAGATGTTTGCTGGACCTAACTGGCAATTCTGGCTTCTGGTGCTTTTCTTTTTATTGAGCAAACCAGTATTGTTTTGGTTCGCTCAGTAAATTTCTACTAAGCTCGAAATCCTCTCTCCAAAGCCGCAAATACCTGATCCAAATTTTTTTCAGCGCCCACTGCAAGTCTTACCAGGTATCTTGAAATCCGTAGTTCCTCCAGTTCTCGATCACTAGCCTGATAATGGGCTAGCATGGCATAAGGGCAAAGCATCGAGGTGTTGGAGCCAAGACCAGGAGCCTTGTGAAGAGGCCGTAGGTCTGCATCATAGAAGCGGCGGATTCCATCAAGGCTATCATTATGCAAGACAAAGCTGATGAGGCTGCCGGACCCCTTCAACAACTTTTTTGCCAATTGATGACTGGAATGGGAGGGTAACTGGTTGAAACTTACGGAACGAACTTTTGAATGAGATTCCAGGAAACTAGCAACCTGAATTCCATTAGAATTGAAGCGCTCCATCCGCTCAGGAAAATCCTCCATACATTTAGTTAAGGCAAGAATCTCCCAGGGTGACATGAAGTTCTGCCATTCGGACTGAAAGGCTTTCAATTGCTCAGACCAATATCCTTGACGAGTCAGCAGAGCTCCTCCCCCGTGCTGGTTGTTTCCGCACAGGTATTTAGCAGTGCTGTGGATCACCATGTCTGCTCCCCATGCGAGCGGTTGGGCGTTAGTCGGTCCAGCTAGCGTGTTATCAACAATTACAGGGACCCCAATCTTTTTTGCAATTTCCTGAATTCTTGGAATGTCCGGTAGTTCTCCAAGTGGATTCGTGATGCTTTCCGTGACAATCCCAGCAATAGATTCGTCTTTGAGAACCTCTTCAAGTTGTTCTATCTCATCTATATTGAGGAAAATCGGCTCACCGTTTCCTCCCCTCCACTTATCAAACATTAATAGGGAGTAGGTGTCCGTATAGAGCAACCCTATGGCTACAAAGCGTTTGGATTGTTTGCTCTGGCATCGCCTTCTTGCCAACTCCATTGCAGTCACGACTGCATTCATCCCTGAAGGGAATAGAAAACATTTGTCTGCCTCTTCCCACTCAATCAGTTGAGCACAGATTTTTTCGGTAGCTTTTAATGTGGAAGAAGTAGGAACTACTTTATGATTTTTCCAAGCAGCGATGTTTCTGACAGAAAGCAAGGTTCCTCTTCGCTTTCGCAATTGGAAGAGTCCCTCCATCAAATCATAGTGCTGGCCTAGGACAACCCCACCTGGTGTTCCCATTTTTTCGCCACTACCAACCCAAAACTCATTTTCTTGTTGGATTGGCAATGGTGCAAAAGACTTCGTTGAATACCAGATAATCTGGTCATGCTCAGCATGTTGATCCTCATCCAGCCATTCGTTTCTTTGATCAGCACCCAAATCAGGAGTAATCCAGAGTCTTGGTTCCATCGAATCAGATCCAACAGATTTCCGCTCTTTCAGCCAAGAAGGTAGAGGCTCTTGTAATTTCCAGGCAATGCTTAGATTCGGCTGTTTTGTTAAGAGGAAATCGATCAACTCGCGCAAAGCACTTTGCACAGAAACAAAAGCCAGGGCTCTTGCAACCTTGTGTTTCCGTTGGAGGGATTGCTGCCACTCGTACAAGGCAGGGCGGTCCACCATTCGGTAATATCCCCAACTCAGGCGACAGCGATTTTCTTCATAGTCTATGACTGTCTGCAGGTCTGGCATTTCCGCAGTGGTGCCGTAGTCTTGACCACCAACTGGCTCTAAGAAGCGCACAGGTCTGGTGTCTTGCATAGCAGAGGCAGAAGAATCCGTTGTCATGTTAGGAATAATCTAGAGGATCAGCGCAGTTGACTGCGCAACTCATCAAGGAATTGCCTATGTGATGCTCTTATTCTGAAAACCAGACGGATTTGTCTGATTGCCAATAACAAGAACAAGAGGCTTAGGCATCCCGCGAGGGAAAGGGACAGGAGAGGAGGAAAGCTCAACAGCCAATCGCTCAATGCTTGAAAATGGCTCATGTAGCTAAAGGTTCGTTGTTTTTAAAATGAATGGCATTTTGCTGAGCATCCAACTCAGCCCATTGTCCTAACAGAAGCGGATGATTGATCTCTCCGTGCCCATGAGGCAGGCCTATTGCCATTGGCAGGTTCAAATCGCTGAGCACATCTAACAAAACATCCTTAACTTGCTCCGGGGTACCACATTCTACGAATTCACCAAAAATAAAAGCCCGGACTTTTTCAAATTGACCACTTTGTCGCATCTGGGTCAGCATTCGATCCAAACGATAAGGCGCTTCGTAAACTTCCTCAAGAAAAAGAATTGAATCCGCTAAATCGACTTGGGCTTCAGTTCCCAAAGCTGAAAGGATTACAGAGAGGCAGCCCCCACTGAGTCTTCCTTTCGCGGATTCTGAATTCTGCAAGAATTGGACAGGAGTGGAGGGAGATTCGGATTTGAAAAGAACACCCTTCAGGGCTTCGCGATTCTTATCTGCATGGGGACCTCCAACAAACTGTGGTGAAGCTAGTGTGGGCCCATGACAAACCAGCCAATCCGTGTGGCGTTGAAGGTAATGAAGTAGTAGGGAACAGTCGCTGAATCCAACGAGCCATTTTGGTTGTTGGTGCCAGGAAGTTGGCTGAAGCAATGGTAGTAGTCGAGCGACTCCGTAGCCTCCTCTGATGCAGAAGACTGCCCGAACTCTCTCATCCTCGAGTTGTTGCTGGAATTCTGCAGCTCGATCTTGATCAGTACCTGCCAGATGCAAATGCGAGCGGGTCAGTTCGGGGGTATAGGCTACTTGAAGATCCCAATCTTCCTCCAAGATTTGAAAGGCTTGCTCCGCTAAGCGCTGTTGCTCCGTCCTCAATTGAGAAGAGGGTGCCACAACCGCCACGGCATCTCCTGGCTGCAGTGGGAATGGACGTATCATCTCAAGTTTTGTTCGTACCGCGAGCCATCACTAGTTTCCCAGAGCGGACCATTTCCTTGAGCCCAATCGTGTTAAAGAGTTTTTCCATAGCATCGATTTTCGAAGACGATCCCGTGGACTCCACAATCAGCGATTGGTCCGTGATATCTACAATTTTGGCCCTAAACACATCAACAATCTGTAAGACCTCTGATCGCTTCTCCGGACCAATCAACAATTTAAAGATGGCGAATTCTCGTTCAACAGATTGCTTCGAATCGTGATGACTGGCGTGAACAACATCTACGAGCTTATTCAACTGACGTAGAATCTGATCAAGTGTTTCAGGACCACCCTGAACAACCACTGTTATTCGAGAGAACTGATGATCTACAGCCGGTGAAACCACTAAAGAATCGATGTTATACCCTCTTCTCGCAAAAGTTTGCGAGAGGCGCATCAAAACACCTGGTTTGTTATTGACGTAAATACTAATAGTAAATTCTTCCATTGCTTTTCTTCAAAGAGAGGCTGCGCACATTCTAAAGGTTTTGATAGCGGTTTGTTTTGGGTACAAATAACGCAAATTCTAAATACCTCTCAGGTGCTTCCTACAGGCTTTTCCAGTTTGCGGTTCTTCGGCTTCTCAATGAGCATGTCCTTAACTGCTGCTCCTGCTGGTATCATCGGGAAGACATTGTCTTCTTTCACAACCTCAGCGTGAATAATGCAGGGTCCATCATTGTAAGCGAGCGCTTTTTTCAAGACCTTGGTGACATCTCCAGCACGTCGAATTCTAAATCCTTTCACACCATAGGCTTCGCCGAGTTTAACAAAGTCTGGATTTCCCTCCAGGTCACACCCACTCAGTCGCTGGTCAAAGAAAAGCTCTTGCCACTGACGAATCATTCCCAAATAGCGATTGTCAATGATTAAAATTTTGATCGGTACTCTCTGGAGAGCCGCTGTAGAGAGCTCCGCCAGCGTCATTTGGAAGCCACCATCCCCTACAACAGCTACTACCAAATCATTGGGACACCCCAACTGCGCACCAATCGCTGCTGGGAATCCATAACCCATTGTTCCAGCGCCTCCGCTGGAAAGCCATTGACGTTCACGCGAGCTTTTGCAGAACTGGGCCGCCCACATCTGGTGCTGACCAACATCCGTGCTGATGATGCCTCTGGATTCAGAGAGCCGATCTAACTCATCCAAAACATACTGTGCTCGTAATCCACCTCGCTTGGGGTATTTAAGTGGATACTTCTTTTTCCATGAAGCAACCGATTTCAGCCAGGGGCCTGAATCTAATTTGTGAACGTGTGGAATCAACTCCTGCAATACCAAGCGGGCATCTCCGTTGATGGACACATCGGGCTGAATAATTTTGCCGAATTCTGCGGGATCAATATCAATATGAATCTTGCTCGCAGTTGGGCAGAATTCACTGACTTTCCCAGTAATACGATCATCCCAGCGAGCTCCAATGGCCATAATCATGTCACAGCCAACAACCGCCTTGTTTGCGTAAGCAGTTCCATGCATCCCAAGCATACCGACAGACAATTCATGAGTTTCGGGGAAGGCCCCTTTTCCCAATAGAGTGGTCGTCACAGGTGCTTGAAGCTTTTCTGCCAATTTCAGAACTTCTTTAGATGCGCCCGACCCCACAGCGCCAGCCCCTACGTATAGAAGTGGACGTCTAGATTCCATGATAATATCTGCGGCTCGAACGATATCGTCTGCGTTGCCTTTCATCGGGACTTCATATCCAGGCAGATCAGTATTTTCTGGAAAATTCGCCGTGCATTCTGCTGAGACAACATCTTTTGGTAAATCAATTAGTACGGGACCGGGTCGACCAGTAGTTGCCAGGTGGAAAGCTTCCTTCATGACTTTCGGAAGGTCATTGGCATCCTTCACAAGATAACTGTGCTTCACAACAGGCATTGTCACACCGAATATGTCAGCTTCCTGAAAAGCATCCTTGCCCAAGTTGGGTGTAATCGTCTGACCGGTCAATACGATGAGTGGAATGGAATCCATCTGTGCGGTTAATAATCCGGTCACGGTGTTGGTCGCCCCAGGGCCTGAAGTGACGAGCACGACTCCTGGCTTTCCGGTAGCCCGAGCATAGCCATCAGCCATGTGAGTCCCTCCCTGTTCGTGGCGCACCAAGACCAGTTCCAGCTCAGGAGCATCCAGCAGAGCATCGAAAATCGGCATACATGCACCACCTGGATAGCCAAATATATATTTGACACCTTCTCGCTTCAGAGCGTCTACAACAACTTGGGCACCATTCATTCCGAACTCCTTTGATTGAATAATTGCAGATTGGCCTTTTAAAATAGTGAACTCCTGGTTAGAGCACAAGCCAAAAGCCTACATTTATAAATTTTTAAAGCTTGTAGAGCTACCGAACGAATTACATGACACGATTCACAAAAAATTACTTACTTCAGCCAATCTTTTCAACCAGAGACTGTCAACTTTTTCTATTATGTACTAATTATGTATTTTTTGATGAACCTCTCTATAAATCGACAGATCAAATACACTTAATTTATTTAGCTCTAGAGATCTTTTCACACTCTTGAGACCGTGATAGCCTTTGATTCAAACAAATTTAAATTTACTGAACTTCCACCTAACCATTTGCAAATGAAATTGACTCCAGCTGAAAAATTACTGAAAGAAGTCAATCTCAGCTTAACCCGCCAAAGAGTGGCCGTCCTTGAACTCTTCTTGAAAGAAGAACACCCAATGACACCTCATGAGGTGAGGGAAATACTCGAGGATCAGGAACAAGTGGACCAGGTGACCATTTATCGAGTGTTGGAAGCACTGGTCAGAACACGACTACTGACTCAGGTTCCTTCCACGGATCGGAACAGCTACTACTGCCTAGCAGAACGGCTACAGGGTCTTCATGCTCACCTTTACTGTAATTTATGTCGTCGAATGCTTTGTGTAGAATCACCTCTTGCCGCCCAAACCCAACGTGGTGAAGAACTGCATGTTGTGCTAAGTGGCACCTGTACTCAATGTGATCAAGCAGTTCCCGATACTAACATCTAAATTCACAATAAGTTTGAGATCTAACAAAACCAGTTGAGTTCTCCTCCTTTGAATAGATATCCATTCAACTTGAGCATTGAATCCCAAAACGGCACTTTCCTCTGATTTTAAGACTCTCTCCATTCCCCTCAAAAGCTTTCTCATTCGGAATTTTCATGAAAACTGACCAGAACCAGGTGTGGGGTAGCCACCTACAGAGCAGCCCAGCTGAAGAAAATGTGCTGTTTTGTGCTGGTCGTGATGTTCAGCCGTTGCCAATGGCAGATATGGCTTTGCTACCTTACGATCTATGGACCAATCGAGCCCATGCGATCATGTGGTACGAAGAAGGAGTGTTGCCCAAAGACGTTCTAACAAAGATTCTCAGAGGGCTTGGTCAACTGGAGAAGAATTTTCTCAATGGAAATTTTGAGTTAGATCCGAAACTAGAGGATGTGCATATCAACGTGGAAGCATTCGTGACCAAGCAGCAGGGAGCAGAGATTGGCGGGTGGATGCACATCGGAAGAAGTCGCAATGATCAGGCAGCATGTGACACGAGACTTTTTCTCCGCGATGCACTCCTGAGGCAGGCTAAAAATATAAAAAAGTTGATCAAAACACTTTTGACGCAGGCTGCAAGGCATACCGAAACAGTTATGCCGGGGCTTACACATTACCAACCTGGGATGCTGGCTTCATGGGGGCACTGGCTCTGTTCCCATGCACAAGCACTGCTGAGAGATCTGGAACGAGTCAAATTTCTACTCGTTCCAATCAATCGAAACCCCCTAGGGGCAGCTGCTTCCTTTGGCACATCCTGGTGTCCAAATCGAAGACGTACCACTGAATTGATGGCCTTCTCTGAGCCAGAACTCAACACACTCGACTGTATCAGTGCTCGTGGTGAATTGGAGAGTCAGGTTGCCCAGGGTTACTCGGTAATGATGAATCATCTCAGTTTGCTTGCCCAAGACCTGATCTTCCTGAGTCATCCTTATGTTGGAATGTTAGGTTTGCCCGACGCATTCGTAACAGGCTCTTCCATCATGCCACAGAAGAAAAATCCTGATTTTGCAGAAGTCATCAAGGGGAAGACAGCTCTTGCTCACGGACTCCTTCAATCGTTGTTAGGTGTCCCCAAGGGGATGGTCAGTGGTTACAATCGAGATAGCCAGGTTTGTAAGTATCTTGTGATGGACGTGATCCGAGAATGTGAGCTGGCACCCGTCATTCTCTCTGGAGTGATATCTGAATTGGAAGTTCGTAAAGAGGTAATGCGGAATCGCTGCAACGAGGGATTCATGAACTCCGTCGATCTAGCTGACTCTCTCTCGAGAAATCAGGGAATCCCGTTCCGAAAGTGCTACCATCTGCTCGCCAAGGCTGTCCGACTCTCTTCACCCAGTGCATCCATCACAAAAGAAGCGCTTCAGTCTGCTCTGGATGATGAGAACTTGGGGATTAATTTCTCTGATGAAGACTTTGCTTCATTACGAAGCCCACTGGCAGTATTAACCCAGCGAGATCATCTCGGAAGTCCTGCCCCAGAAAGAGTCCATGAGCAAATAGAATTGATGCAATCCAGATTAGTAGGAGATTTGGAGGCCATCAGACAATTGATGACCAATTGTGAAGAAGCTCAAACCATCTGTAAGAATTATCAGGCCTGAATTAGCTCCGATAGAACTCAACTAAATTCTCCACTACATATTCCTGCATTTCCGTGGTTAACCCTGGATAAATCGGCAGGGCGAGCACTTCTCGCGCAGCTCTGTCAGATTCTGGCAGACTTCCCGGTTGATAGACAAGATCTGCAAAACACTCCTGTCGATGGAAAGGTACTGGATAGTAAATTTCGGTGGCTACTCCTCTTTCCTGAAGAAACTTTCTGAGATCTTCCCTCCGCTGCACACGCACCGTGTACTGGTTGTAAATGTGGTGATTGAGCAGATTGTCATCCTGATAAACAGCGGCAGGACAAACAACTTCTTCCAATTGAGTCTCACCAAGCAACTGATTGTATTGCGCAGCATTTTGACGACGTTGCTCGTGCCAAGCTTCGAGGCATTGTAGCTTGATTCTTAGTACACAGGCCTGAATCGGATCCATTCTGAAATTTCCACCGATCACCTTGTGATAATATTTCGGTTCTGCACCATGGACACGCTTGATATGAAGCTGATGGTGTAACTCAGTATCGTTCGTAGTCACCATCCCACCGTCCCCAACTCCCCCAAGGTTTTTGGAGGGAAAAAAGGACATGCAACCCACGTCACTCATAGCACCTGCTCTCCGGGCTTCACCATTCAATCGATACTCTGCTCCAATGGCCTGGGCGGCATCTTCGACGACCGCTATTCCAAATTGCTGCGCAACGCCAAGAATGGCCTGCATATCTGCACATTGTCCGAAAAGATGAACTGGGATCACTGCCTTAACCTGAGCCAGTTCTTCTTCAGTGTAACTCTCTAACTTTTCTTCAAGATGTTTTGGGCAGAGATTGAAGGTTGTGGGATCAATTTCCAGAAAAACAGGTTCTGCATTCAGACGTGACACGACTCCCGCCGTCGCAAAAAAAGAAAAATCTGGAACCAATACTTTATCTCCTGGACCAATATTGAGCGACATCAGGGCAAGCAGTAAAGCGTCTGTTCCTGAGGAGACACCCAAAGCATATTTGCAACCAATGTATTCGGCCACTGCTTCTTCAAACCGCTCCAACTCGGGCCCCATGATGTAGCGAGTTGAGTCAATCACATCCGTGACTGCAGCGATTATTTCATCTCGTAAGCCTTCATGCTGAGGGCGTAGATCAAGAAGAGGAACTTGCATCAATGCCATTTTGTGTATCAGGTGGAAGTTTCTTTGGAGTGATTAGGAAAGTTAAATGATTTGCTTGCAGAAAAAATTCCAGAGTCGGAGGAGGAAACTGAAATTCAAGAATTGGCTATCGCCCTCAAATTTTGAGATTTTAAAGAAGACTTAGTGGGTTGATTTCGTTTCTTCAGATTCAATCACTTGAACAAACCCCAAGTAACGTTGAGTCCCTGTACGTTGAACTGGGCTACCCTGGACTCGCAATTGTAAGCTATCTCCATCCGGTAGGAGATAGCAATGGCTTAAAGTAAATGGCTTACCCTTTTCAATCGCTTGTTGCCATTGACCACGAACCTTTTCCTGATCATTTTCTGGCACACGATCCAAATAAGCCTGAAAAAAATTCGTTGGACTCGTTGAGGGATGGATTTTCAGGAGAGTGAAGAGATGAGGCGAGCAGAAGATTTGCCCTTCTTCCCATTGCCAATCACCCAAACGTGCCAATTGCTGCGCCTGTAGTAAACGATACTCACGCTCTTGAAGTTTCTGGAGTTCCTCCTGACGTTGCAGTGTCACATTTTCAAGAACGACCTGACATCCTTCAATTCTACCGTCTTCTGTTGGGGCAAGGGCAAAGCCATGGGCAACAACAATTTGCTCATCACGCAACTTCCATTCTTCTCGCTGAGCCTCGGAATTTCGCAGTACTCGGTCGAAGAAGCGTCGAAAGTTTTCTTGAGAATACCGATGCAGAAACAGCGACATCGGCATCCTCTCAGGATGTAAATCTGGGTTTGCTTGTGCAAGCAAGTTGGCAGCCTGGTGGTTGAGTTCAAGAATCCTTGTTGACTCGTTGAGCACGAGGCATGGCAGAGGTGAATTACGAAAGAGTGCCTGGTAACGTGAGCGTGATTCTTCCAAGGAATAGCGAATTTCCAGCAGTTCTTCGTTCTGCACTCGCAACTCTTCCTGATGAATTCTCAGTTCCTGAAGCAACTCCTGTGGGTTGGGGATTTCGCTGTCTTGCTCAGAAAATTTCAGTAGGGTCTGATCTTCGGATTCCTGCCAATTTTTCTGCAAAAGCGAGTTGTTCCACTTTCGCATCTTATCCATTCTTTGCCCCAAGCGGACGTTATCCAGCTTAAGTTGTTCAATCTCCAATAGCAACTCTTGCCTGTCCTTTATTTCATCCATTCTCTGCTCCGAGTTGAAAGACAACAACTAGTTTGGCAAGCGTTTAAAATAATTCAACGTTGAAGATTCAATCAAATAATATTTAGTTTTAATATCAACGAGTTTGCCAACGTAATCCCAGTTCCGTACTGTAGCCAACCGATCGAACAGCGACTTTTCCTGTGGGATCAACAACGTAATATGTTGGAAAGGCTCCAATGTGGTAATTTGCTGCCATCTCTTGATCGCCAAAAAGAACAGGATGTCTCAATTGATGCCGCTGTAAAAACACATCAACCTCTTCCAAGCTTTGATAGGAGAGAGCAACCAGCCAGATCAACAATTCTCCTTCTTCCTGCTTTGACTGCAAACCTTCCAAATTACTGATGCTGAAATGACAAACTGTACACCACGGAGCAAAGAAGTAGAGCAGAAGCGTCTTTCCTTTTGCATCAGATAAACTGTATGTTTGTCCGTCTCTGGCAAAAAGCCGAAATTGTGGGGCAAGTTCTTGCTCAGGCACCAGTTCACGGGCCTGCCATGTAGTCACACCCCAAAAGATCAAGCCTGCCAATAGCAACGTTCGTAACCAACCGACCATTCGGCCAGCCCAGGTTACCCAGCCTTTTTTGAGTTTCATCCCAACCCAAACCTTATGCAGTTAGTCACCAACCCGAAAATTCGTAATTTAGCCATTATTGCACATGTTGACCATGGCAAAACCACACTTGTCGATCAGATGTTTCGTCAAAGTGGATTGTTCCGTGAAAACCAAGAAATCAGTGACCGCCTGATGGACTCCATGGACCTGGAACGGGAACGTGGAATCACGATTTCTGCCAAGAATTGCTCCATTGAATGGAAAGGCACCAAAATCAACATTCTTGATACCCCAGGACACGCAGATTTTGGGGGAGAAGTTGAAAGAGCTCTGACCATGGTCGATGGTGCAATTTTACTTGTCGATGCTTCTGAAGGCCCTCTGCCTCAAACCCGCTTTGTCCTGAAAAAAGCTCTTGAAAACCGACTACACGTCCTGGTTGTCGTCAATAAAATTGATCGACAAGATGCCCGTCCAGATGAAGTTCTGAATGAAGTCTACGACTTGTTCATCGATCTGGAAGCCGATGATGAACAAATTGACTTTCCAGTGTTTTATGCCATTGGACGCGAAGGCATTGCAAAAACCTCTTTGGACGCTGAGTCAAATACTCTTGAACCTCTATTAGATGGTGTCGTGGAGCATGTGCCTCCTCCACGTTTAAAGGAGGAAGCTCCTTTTCAGATGTTAGTTGCTGATCTCGGTTATTCCGAATTTTTGGGACGCCTCGCTGTTGGTCGGGTGATGAACGGACAGGTACAACGCAACGAACCTCTGGTCTGCCTGGGTGAGAAAGGAACCAAGGCTCTGCGTGCCACGAAGTTACAGGTTTATCGTGGAACCACCATGACAGAAATCGGTGAAATTGAGGCAGGTGACATTCTGATTCTCGCTGGAGTTGAAGACGTTCATATTGGTGACACAATTTGTCATGCGGAAAGCCCTCAGGCGCTCCCACGGCTGCGAATTGACGAGCCCACAGTCTCCATGAGATTTTTCACAAACACCTCACCACTTTCTGGGCGTGAAGGGAAGTTTGTTCAGTCCACAAAACTTCGAGAAAGATTACTTCGGGAAACTCTAAGGAATGTGTCCTTGCAAGTAGAAGACACTGATGATGCCGAATGTTTCCTGGTGAAAGGGCGTGGTGAACTGCAAATGTCGATTCTGATCGAAACCATGCGCCGGGAAGGGTTCGAGCTTTCCGTAGGCCGCCCAGAAGTCATCTGTCGACGTGAAGGGACTCAGCTACTGGAACCCATTGAAGAAGTCTACATTGATTGTGACGAAGATTTTCTGGGAATTGTTTCTGAAAAATTGTCACTCCGCAAAGGGAGAATGGTCAATTTGGTAAATCATGGTACGGGCCGGATCCGAGCCCAGTTTCAGGTTCCCTCTCGAGGACTGATCGGATACCGCAGTGAGTTTCTAACGGATACCCGCGGTACCGGTATTCTCAACTCCATGCTACTCGGCTACGAGCCCCATCGTGGAGCATTACCAACTCGCTTGACCGGGTCTTTAGTTGCAGACCGAAGTGGAAAATCTGTAGCTTATGCACTGTTTAACCTGGAACCTAGGGGTCGACTTTTTCTGGGACCAGGTATTGAAGTTTATGAAGGGATGATCATTGGTGAACACAATCGAAATAGCGATTTGAATGTTAACCCCTGTAAAGAGAAAAAGCTGACCAATGTTCGGGCATCTGGGAAAGACGAGAACACTGTTCTGACTCCTGTGTTGCCACTAACGCTGGAACAAGCCATTGAGTTCATTGTTGATGACGAAGTGGTGGAAGTGACCCCGAAAAGTATTCGTCCTCGCAAGGCCATTCTCAACAATTCTGCTCGTCAAATTGCTGCTAAACGTAGCACCCCCTGACGAATTTGTTCGACTTTCTTTTCTAATCTCTTACATTGCCACCGATGAGCGTTTGCTCATTGGTTCTCTGGCATCTGTGAATGGTGCATCAATTTCTTTGCTCGCACAATTGACATTCATCAGAGGATGACTTTTGGCAACCAAAGACTGGAATCAGTCAACACTGGCGTTGCTCTCACTCAATCCCATGGCATTCCATGAGAACCACGCTGGTATGGCTTCGCAACGATCTTCGACTTCATGATCATCTGCCCTTAAAGTGTGCTCTGGAGAAGTCCGACCAACTTCTATTGGTCTACTGCCTGCCGGATTCCTGGTTCGAATCTACCGAGTATGGGTTCCCAAAGATTAATAACATCCGCTTAGAGTTTCTACTGCAAAGTCTGGTAGACCTAAGGAAGCATGCTCAGGAAAGAGGCGGAGAATTGATCTTTCGAAGGGGCAATTCACCTGAAATTATTGCCGAATTGGCAGAGCGTCACCGAGTTGATACCGTCTTTGCTCACCGTGAACACGCTCCTGACGAAAAACGTGAAGAAGACAACCTCCGTGAGAGACTAAAAGTCCCCTTACGACTCTGTGACGGGAATAGCTTGCTAAAAGAAACGGAACTTCCTTTTTCTTTGGTTGATCTCCCAAAAGTTTTTAGTAATTTCCGCAAACAGGTAGAAAAAGAAGTCCAAATCAGTCGTCCCCTTTCTGTCCCGAAAATTCTTCCTCCCCATCCTAATGGCTGTCCACCGGGCATCATTCCTTCTTTGGAAGACCTGGGTTTTGAGCCTTTCATTCGGGATATCCGCAGTGTCTATCGCTTTGCCGGTGGGGAGACCGCAGCATTGTCCCGTGTTCAACACTACTTATGGAAATCGCATGCAATCAAGACCTACAAAGAGACACGCAATGGGATGCTAAAAGCGGACGACTCTGCAAAACTTTCACCCTGGCTGGCTCTAGGTTGCCTATCTCCAAAGCATGTTTATCAAGAGGTTCGACGATACGAGAATGATGTGGTTGCCAATGATTCTACGTACTGGCTGATATTTGAGCTCTGGTGGCGAGAATACTTTCGCTGGATCACACGGCTGCATGGTGAGAATTTATTCCGTTCCGGTGGTATACGCAACCAATCGCCAAAAGTAGAACATTGGGAAAAGTGGCTCGAAGCTTGGTGTCAGGGTGAAACAGGAGTTCCTTTTGTGGATGCGCACATGAGGAAGCTCAACGCAACAGGCTACATGTCGAATCGAGGCAGACAAAACGTAGCTAGTTTTCTAGTTCGAGATTTACGGCAGGATTGGCGTTTGGGTGCTGCCTACTTCGAAAGTCGCTTGATTGACTATGATGTTCACAGCAACTGGGGTAACTGGAACTATGTCGCTGGGGTTGGTAACGATCCAAGAGAAGATCGTTACTTCAATTTGGTCACCCAAACCCTGCGGTATGACCCAAATGGAGAATTCATTATTCGCTGGGTCCCTGAATTGCGTGACGTACCACCAAAAGAAATTCCACACATCGTGCAGTTTACCCGTCAGCAAAGAGAGAAGTATCGGTTGGGAGCCTACCCAGAGCCCATAGTATTTTCCTCAGCCTGGCGTCGTTAAATTGATGGTGTAGATTTCTTCGGGCTTGTTGTAAGCAAGGTAGATATGAAAAAATAATTGAAATTGATAACAGCCAACTCTCATACCGTATTTTAGCTAGTTCACGATGTCGCTGCAGCTTCAACCACAACCCACACCGCTTGATTGGCCAAGTGCTCTAGAACACTTGCGGGAGGTGCTGCCGCGTTGGCAGCATCGCAACCAAAGTCCTATTCTTCAACTCTGTATTCCGGTTGTAGAACCAGATCCACTTGAGTGGCTTCAACATCAAGAAGGAGCTACTCGTGTTTATTGGTCAGACAGAGAACACCAATTCCAATTGGCGGGATTGGGTTCTGCCCTTCAGATAAAGGGCATTACCAAGGAGGTGATGCAGAAAGTATCTGGATGGCAGAAGCTCGTTCCTCCCAACACTGCCTTTCTTGGTGGCATACCCTTCCACAACTCCATCAAAGATACTGAGCAGTGTGGCAGCTTTCAACGAGCTGCCTTTGTGTTACCATTTCTGATGGTTCAACAAGACTCAAATGGAAGTTTTCTCTGGGTACATCTTGCTCAAAACATTGAAGGAGCCTCGACAACTCAGGAGCTTTTTGACTTATTGGACCGTTTAAAGTTTCCCTCTAGCCCAAGACTATTTAATAGCCAGAGAATTAGTATTGTTGAGAGGAATGACGCTCCCAATTTAGTTGATTGGAGTCGTTCGATCGAAGCAGCCCTAAGCCAAATTCGAGCTAGTCACTGCGAAAAAATTGTCTTGGCTCGACAATCCCATTTCCAATTGAACAAAAGCCCTGATCCCTTCGATCTACTGAATCAACTCCGCCAACAAGCAACCCATGCCTACCACTTTGGCTGGCAGGATTCGCAAGGTCCGGCATTTTTGAGCATCACCCCTGAAAGATTATTCAAAAGAAAGCGCCAAAACCTAGAAAGTGAGGCCCTGGCAGGCACTAGACCAAGAGGACAGAACGCATATCATGATGAGCAGTTGACCCACGAGTTGTTCCACGACACGAAAGAAGTTCGGGAACATCTTGTTGTTTTGCGCTTCATGGAAGAACGCTTCTCAAAACATTGTCGAGTAGTGGAAAGGCTCTCTCATCTTGAACCCCTCAGACTGAAGCATGTTCAACATTTGCAAAGTCGTCTGCAAGGACGACTGTTGGATGCAGTGACAGACGCTCAGCTTCTTTCCTCGCTTCATCCTACACCTGCTGTATGTGGATTGCCTCAAGCAGTATCCAGAACTCAAATCAACAACCTGGAATCATTTGACCGTGGCTGGTACGCAGGCCCTGTTGGTTATGTCAGCAAACAACAGAGCGAGTTTGCAGTGGGTATTCGTTCCGGAGTATTGGAGGGAGTCTCCCTGACAGTGTATACAGGTGCAGGCATTGTTGAAGGTTCTGATCCAGACCGTGAATGGCAAGAGTTAGATCACAAACTCCGTAGCTGGGAAGCCCTGCTCGGAAATCATTCATGACCCCCAATGAGTGCTTGAGCTATTGGTTGATTGAAGAGTTGGTGGCTCAAGGCATCACACAATTCTGTATCTCACCCGGTTCTCGTTCCACCCCTTTGACAGTTGCTGCTGCTCGACATCCTCAAGCAAACACACGAATTTTTCTGGATGAGCGGGCTGCTGCCTATTTTGCAATAGGCTGGGCTCGTGCTACAGATCAAGCAGCAGCCCTGATTTGTACCTCAGGGACAGCTGGAGCCAATTACTACCCAGCGATAATTGAAGCCAGTGTGGAACACCTACCCTTGTTGGCAATTACTGCAGACCGACCTCCAGAATTACAACAAACTGGGGCCAATCAAACAGTTGATCAAAATCGACTTTTTGGTAGTCATACTCGCTGGTTTTATGATCCAGGATGCCCAGATCAAACTTTACAAGAAAGTACTTTCAAATCATGGGCTGCCCAAGCCGTTCTGAGAAGTGCCTACCCAGATCCAGGTCCAGTTCATCTGAACATACCTTTTCGTGAACCATTCCTAGCTGATAAAGAACCCAGCCTTCCGAAAGAAACCTTACCAAATTTTCAACTAGGTATCCCACGCCAAAAACTGGCTATGGAAGATCTACAAGTGCTTCGTCAAATCCTGAAGGCAGACCGTGGATTAGTCACCCTTGGAGAGCTCCCAATTCGTGCTCAGTCCTCGGTGGGGAATTTTTTAAAAAAACTGAACTGGCCGGTCTTTGCGGACACCACATCTGGATTTCGTTTTGGAAACTTAACTCAACGCATTGATCTGGCTGATCAACTCTTGCTTCAGGATCATTGGCGAAAGACTGAACCAGAGGTTTGGATTCATCTAGGAAATCAATTCGTTTCAAAACGCTGGCTGCAATGGTGGCAAGACTGCAACTCAACTCGTAAGATCGTCATCACGAATCATCCTGAGAGACAGATACCGTCTCAACGTTCTCATTGGCGTTTGCAAATGGACTGGGAGGCACTTGATGAAATTCTATCCAGCACAGAAGCAAATCTCTCACGAACTCAGTGGCTGGAACAATGGAAGCTGGGTTCCCAAGCATTGGAAGAGCAGGCTGCACAGTGGTGGGATAAAACAGAGAGATTTGGAGAAGTATCTATCGTTCGAGAGCTAGTTCGTCAAATTCCAACAGAACATGCCCTTTTTGTTGGGAACAGCCTGCCAATTCGTGAAGTGGATATGCTATCAGCAAATCGGAATATTCCTTTACGAGTAGCGGCTAATCGAGGAGCCAGCGGGATTGATGGTCAAATTGCAACTGCCTGTGGATGGGCTATGGGCCATCGGCAACCAACCACAATTCTCTTAGGCGATCTTTCTGCAATGCATGATCTGAATTCTCTTCTGTTGATACGAGAGAGCCAGGTTCCTCTGACCCTGATTATTCTGAACAATGATGGCGGAGGGATTTTTTCAATGCTGCCCATCTCCAACCAGAAGGATGTTTTTGAGGGTTTTTTTGGTACACCACATGGTTGCGAATTTTTGAAAGTTGCGGCAATGTTCGATCTACCTTACTTCCAGCCAAAAAATCTGAAACAGCTCCAGAAAAGTTTTCAAGAGGCATGGCATTCAGACAAATCTTCGCTGATTGAAGTCAAGACTGACCGTGAACAAATAGCAGCACAACTTATGGCTTGGCAAGATCATGTCAAAAATCATTCTTGAAATCGGAGTTTATCCATTAGTTCTTGCTCCAAACGTATCTGTCCCATTTCCAGTTCATGAAAAAAAGGCTGCATAAGAACTTAATCCTGCTGGGCATGCCTGGTTCTGGGAAAAGCACGCTGGGGGCGCTTCTTGCTGAAAAGCTAGGGTGGCACCTAGTGGATACAGATTTACTGATGGAAGCAAAGCATGATCACCCACTTCAGGATATCTTTGATGGCTTAGGATACGAAGGATTCTGCGTAGAAGAAGAGCGAACCCTGCTTCAACTGGAGGGAGAGCAACAGATCATCTCGACTGGTGGCAGTGCCGTCTACAGCGAATCTGCAATGTCGCATCTGGGAAGTTTGGGACTAAGGATCTTCCTAAACCTACCCTTGGAGTATGTCCTCAGTAGAGTAACCAATTTTGAAAAAAGAGGAATCGCCTGTCAACCCGGACAGGATCTGGCAGAGCTCTTTAGAGAGCGACACCCCCTTTATTTGCGATATGCGGATCAAGTCATTGAGACGGGGGGGATGTCTATTGAACAACAGGTTCAGCAGCTGCAGAATTTGCTAAACCACGGAAACTAACCGTCCTGGCAGAATAGCTCAAAATTTCTGTGTCGCGTTGACTCCCAGCCAATTCAAAACGTAATCATCCCCATCATCCCAAACGAGTGAAATTCGATAGTTCAGACCAAGGTTGAATCGCTCATACTGTTTCAGCCAGCGTGTTCCAATATTTTGCTGATCCATTTCTTGCCCATCGATTCGCTCAAAAGTTGCTCCAAAAACATGTTTATCCACAGCATATTCCCCATCCACGTACAGACCAAGCGAGGTTTCAACTTTGTAATTGAGTGGCGTCTGGAAAAAATCCAGACCCACCTCATAAGAGGTGTTCTCATCCTGCTGACCACCAGCAAGTTGTAACTGTCCTCCATCCCCAATCCCACTGGGTCCATTGAAAAGTTGGACACTTCCCCCGATTAGGTAATCTTCTTGATCCAGAATCATTTTTCCACCAACGACCCCCAAAGTAGAGGATAGGCCAATCACACCTACCGAGTACTTGCCAACACTCACCGCCAAATGCGACTTTCCATCGTCAAACTCTTCGGCTGTTTCCACCACCAACATCTCTTCAGTAGCATCTAATCGAGATGATGAACTCCCCACAGTCATTGTTCCAAAATTTCCAAGACTGATTTGCGTATAGGTAAAAGACAAATTTCGTTGTTCATTGAGTTGAAAATCGACACTCGTTGAAATCAGTCCACCTGTAACGTCTACATCATCAATCTTTCCATAAATTACCTCTTCAAGACTCAGAGACATCCTACCGTTTTCATCTTTGATTTCGTTCAGTGCTCCGTTGTTATTGGTTTGTACTGCAAAAGAAGGAACCGCCACACGACTATTTTTTAAATCCAGTGTAGGCAAATCTGCCCAAACAATTGTGGCAGAAGATCCCGAGAGAATAGCAAGTACAACCCTAGCAAAAAATCTTGAAGCAAAGCTCATTTTTGTTCCTATGATTGGTTGGCGGTTAGATCTTCAGAATTTACTCTTTATGCTGCATGGGCAGCAAAAGGTTTACATTTCCTAAATTATCATAGTGTCAATTGCAGAAAAATTCCCCCAAAAGATGGTGCTAATTCTATCTTTTAGGCTGCTAATCTTTTTTGGAATCAGATTTATGGTGAAAGGCACCTCATAGAATCAAATTTAAAAATTCAGCAAATCTTAATCAAAATCTAACATCTCACTAGTAATAATTCGGGTGTATCACTTAACTTTCTCGGAGTAATTAGTGAGTACAGAATTTCAACCCACGGTCAATCCTGAGCAGCTTCTTTATCTATCCATTCGTCTTGGAGCCCCTAAAAAGCTGCAAGTGATGCTGTCTTGCCTACAGCATGTTGATGGTCAAGGTGAATTGAAATTACCTGTAACTAAGACTGCAGCTGAACTGGATTGTTCCCGTGAATATGTATCAAGAGTACTTTCCGAGTTGGTCAACCAAGGAGTCCTAACAGATCTTGCACCGGTTGCCCATCCAGGTCGTGGAGGTCGGCGTTTTCGGCTGGCTGAAGGCCTGATCACCTCCTCTAGTTACCCCTCTTAAGCTTTCTCCACTCCCTCATCTTTGACAGATAATCTCCCGTAAGAATAAACCAGAAGAAGATCCGACTTTAAATGTGATCTTAAAGCGAGCACATTTCGTCCGGTTTGCGTCCCATCTTGGGAAGCATTGGCTTTAGCCTTATTGCCCAACCTCCGCTGGGAGATCGACATGAGAATAGCAAAACAAATTGGCGCTCTGATGGGTGCTATGCTGATGGGAAGTGTGCTGCAGGCAGCAGATCGGCTGACTCTATACTGTAGCCCACAAATCGAATGGTGTGAGTTCATGGTCAACACCTTCGAAAAACAAACTGGGATCCGAGTGTCCATGACCCGCAAGAGTTCAGGGGAAACTCTCGCACAAATCAAAGCAGAAAAATCCAATCCCAAAGGTGATGTCTGGTGGGGTGGAACGGGAGATCCACATTTGCAGGCCGCTGAAGAGGGTCTGACTGAGGTCTACAATTCCCCAATGCTTTCCCAACTTCAGGATTGGGCCCTGTCTCCTCACAAAGCCACTGGAGGACGCACGGTGGGCATCTACATGGGTGGGCTCGGATATGGCTACAACAAGGAATTATTGGCCAGTAAAGGGCTTCCTGCCCCGAAATGCTGGAAAGACCTGCTTAATCCTGCTTTCAAGAACGAAGTGCAGATCGCCAATCCAAACACTTCGGGAACCTCCTACACAACCCTAGCAACCATGGTGCAGCTGTTTGGAGAAGAAGGTGGCTTTGACTTCATGAAGCAACTACATCAGAACGTTAGCCAATACACCAAGTCTGGCTCTGCACCTATCAGAGCCGCTTCAATTGGTGAAACTACCGTTGGGATTGTCTTCATGCACGATGCGGTGACCCAAGCAGTCAAGGGGATGCCCATTCAGACAGTCGCTCCCTGTGAGGGTACAGGCTACGAAATTGGGTCGATGAGTATCATCAAAGGCGCTCGCAATATGGACAGCGCAAAAAAGTTTTATGATTTTGCGCTCAATGCAGATATTCAGGGCACGGCTGCTAGTGTTGGAGCTTACCAGGTTCCCTCTAACAAACGTGCTCAAGTACCTAAGGAAGCCCCAGATCTGGATAGCGTAAAGGTTATTGATTACGACCATGCAAAGTACGGCTCAAAGGACGTAAGAACACGCCTACTTTCCAAGTGGGATAACGAAGTCTCGACCCTGCCTCGGTGAGTTCAACCTCTCTTGGCCTCTCTCGTCGCATTCAGCGTGGAGAGGCAACTCCATACCTCTTTCGTAAAGCTCTCCTACTTTGGCTTATCGTTGGTTGGTTTGGTGCCCTGGTACTGCCTTGGTACCAGGCCTACGACGGCTTCTGGAGTTTTATCTGGATTGAAGATGGCTGGCCGCTGGACGATGAATATGCCCCGGGGATCTTGCAGATTTTTATGCAAGATCGCTGGTGGCTGCTACCACTACTGATCTGCATCGGACTACCGATCATTTGCTTAGGTTTGAAGCGTGATGATCCAAGGCTTGCCAATCTTCTTTTGGGATGTGGTGGTTTTGGCCTTTGTTGGATCTTGTTACAGGGCTTTATCATTGGATTGCGAGGTTGGAATAGCGAAGCTCTCCATATCTTGCTCGGTAGTTCTGGTCCGTCACAGGAGGGAATGGGTTATGGGGCCCTTTTAGTCGCCAGTTGCCTGCTTTTCCTGTTTACCCAGGGTTGGAGCTTGCGTGGCGGAGTGCAAGGAGACGGTTTTGTCACTGGCTCAATTGGCATGAACGTTCTGCTGGTACTACTTTTCATCTTTTATCCCGTTGTTAAAATTCTGTTCAGCGCCCTTCTCAACGAAGAAGATTCTCTAGCACCAATCCTTTTTGTTCAAAAGCTTACGTCCGAGAGGATCTGGCAACTAAATTGTTTCAATACAGGATTAAGTTGTGGAGTAGCTTGGAACTCTCTCTACCTAGCCATATTAGTAGGAATAACCACCACACTACTTGGGCTAGCATTTGCGCTGCTTTTAACTAGGACTTCAACTCCAGGCAAAAAAACCTTTCGAGCTATAACTCTTCTACCAATAATTACTCCCCCTTTTGTTATTGGGTTAGGAATAATACTGCTATTCGGGCGCTCTGGGGTTGTAAGTTCTCTGCTCGATTGGGCCTTTGGAATTCCCCCTTCTCGCTGGATCTACGGTCTGCCAGGTGTTTGGTTTGCTCAAACGATGGCCTTCACTCCAATTGCTTTTCTGGTACTGATTGGAGTTGTTGAAGGAGTCAGTCCATCGATGGAGGAAGCAGCCCAAACACTTCGTGCAAACCGCTGGCAGACCTTCCAAACCGTTACCTGGCCACTGATGAAACCCGGTTTGGCCAACGCTTTTTTATTGGGATTCATTGAAAGCCTGGCGGACTTTGGCAATCCACTTGTACTGGGGGGAAATTTTGATGTTCTCTCCACCCAGATCTTCTTTGCTATTGCTGGAGCACAAGCAGATCAGGGAATGGCAGTGGTACTTGCCTTGGTACTGTTGGGATTTACCCTCACAGCTTTCTGGATTCAACGTAAATGGCTTGGGCAACGCTCCTACGTCAGTGTTACTGGAAAGGGTGATGCAGGGATTCCGGTGCAATTACCAAAGCGAGTAAACACAGCAATAGCTTTCGTCTGTGTCCCATTTGGAGTGCTTACCCTAACCTTGTATGGAATGATTCTCTTTGGAGGATTCGTTGAAACTTGGGGTTACAAGCACAATTTCACTTTAAAGCACTACATCGATGCTTTCGCATTAGGTTGGTCCGATGAGTTTGGTCTGATGTGGGAGGGCACTGCTTGGAATTCTTTTTGGACGACCTTACAGATCTCAGCAATCTCAGCGCCACTGACCGCTGGATTGGGATTACTTACGGCCTGGTTGCTCGTTCGTCAGCGTTTTGCAGGAAAAGATGTTTTCGAATTTATCACGATGCTCAGTTTTGCGATTCCTGGAACGATTATCGGGATTGGCTACATCCTCGCCTTCAACGTACCTCCGATTGAAATAACAGGAACAGGGATCATTCTCATCGTCTGTTTCTTATTCCGTAACATGCCCACTGGTATTCGAGCTGGCGTTGCTGCAATGGCTCAATTGGACCCAAGTCTTGATGAAGCATCCCTAACACTTGGTGCACCTTCCAGCACAACCCTCAGAAAAATTCTACTTCCCCTATTACGCCCAGCCTTGTTGGCAGCATTAGTTTTCAGCTTTGTAAGAGCGATGACTGCAATAAGTGCTGTCATTTTCCTGGTAAGTGCAGACTTTGATATGGCGACCTCATATATTCTTGGGCGTGTTGAAAACGCAGACTACGGCTTAGCGATTGCCTACAGCTCCGTGCTGATTGTCGTCATGTTGATTGCCATTGGTGGCATCCAGTGGGTGGTTGGACAACGTCAACTGGGCCGACGAGGTTCGAGCCCAATTTCCTGGAGTGGCAACGGATGAACAGCACAGCGCACATTGCGGTCGAATTTCTCAACGTCACCAAGGCTTTTGGAAACGTAAAAGCAGTCCGCGATGTCAGCTTTCAAATTCAATCGGGAGAGTTGGTTACTTTACTTGGCCCATCCGGTTGTGGGAAGAGGACCACCCTGCGTTTGATTGCAGGTCTGGAGATGGCTACAGGAGGCCAGATCATGATCGGGGGTCGTGATGTAACACAGTTACCGGCTACAGACCGTGATGTAAGCATGGTCTTTCAGTCGTATGCCCTGTTTCCCCACATGACCGTGCTACAAAATGTCAGCTATGGGCTGACAATGTCCCGCCTCTCTAAGGATATGGTGGAAGAGCAGGCATTGAATGGTTTGAAGCTCGTGGGACTGACTGGATTTGAAAAACGTCTTCCAAGTGAGCTTTCTGGAGGACAACAACAGCGAGTTGCCGTGGCTAGAGCGCTAGTATTAGAACCCGAAGTGCTCCTTTTCGATGAGCCACTTTCTAATCTTGACGCGAAACTGAGAAGGCGAGTACGAGAAGAAATTCGGGATCTGCAACAACAATTGCAACTGACCGTGGTATACGTGACCCATGATCAGGAAGAGGCCTTGGCAGTCTCTGACCGGATCATCGTGATGCAAGAGGCTGTCATCGCGCAACAAGGTTCCCCGAGAGAACTTTATGAAATTCCAAAAACACGCTTTGTTGCGGATTTCATTGGAGATGCAAATTTAGTTAACGGAAAGCTGATCTCTACTGACAATGTGATGGGTACTCTGCAACTTGATGAATTGACAATCCAACTACCTCATTTGAATCTACCTATCGGAGAGGTAACGGTGGCTGTTCGTCCAGAAGCAATTATGCTTGATCCGAGACCAGAAGCGACAGGAATTCCAGGTACAGTTCACAAAGCTGTATATCTTGGAAGCCACCTCGAATATGAGATCAAGAGCGCAGTAGGGGAACTTTTTGTGATTGATCCACTAGGGACAGAGATCATTGCAGAGGGGCATCCTGTTCGGCTTCAGGTCCGTGAACGGGGGGTCAATCTGGTTCAAGACTAAATCAAAGCCAGTTTAGTCCGTTGGCAGGGTGACTCGCTGTGCCTGATTGCTCACAGGATCATAGGCAACTGCTGCTCCGCTGGAAACGCCCATTCCCGTGATGGCAGAAATTGTCACTTGATGGGTGACCAGTAGCACCGGATCTCCATCAGGTGGGAGATCCTGCAAAAACTTTCGCAGAGAAGCCAAGGTAGCTTCACGTTGAACGATGCCTTGAAAAAAAGAATTCAGTCCAGTCAATTCCTGAACTTTCCCCACGTTGATCAGTCGGGCTGTTTCTAGGCAACGGCACCACTGGCTGGAGTAAACTCCCTCAAATCTCAGGCCTGCATTCCGGAAGGCATTACCGATTTGGCGGGATTGTTCTCGGCCAACTTCATCCAAAATCCGCTGTGTGCTGCAATCTCTCAGTTGAAAGTTGCTGGGATCTCCAAATCCCGGGGCCAAAGTATGGCGAAGCATCAGCACACGCCCAAAAGGTTTCTCAGCATATTCTTTCAGGGACATCGCGTGTGTAGTCTCAAATACGATTGTGCAAAGCGTCCCCACGAGTACAAGCCAACTCAATTTCATAGATTCTCTCCAAGAAAAGTTTTGCATTCTAAGTATTCACCTTGATTTGCTCGCTAATTTTGCGACAACTACAGGAATTAATTTCGCATCACTGAATTGATCTTTTGCAGCCTGATGCGTATTTCATTTGAAAGCCCAGCAGAGTAAGAACTAAATAGGTAAGCTATCATGGAAGCGATCCACGCAATTGGCCTTGATGTAATTTTGCTACTGATCCTAGGTATCGGGCTCGGTCAAAATTTATCGATCAAGCTATTGGGGGTGCTGCTTTTGATTTTCTACCTTGTCAACGATGATTTTGAAACTGCCGGATTTGATATCGCGTTGTTGCTGGCTGTTGGGATTGGCCTTGCACCCAACTGGGCATTTAAGATCATTGGCTTCACGTTTCTCTGGTTTTATCTCACTGAAGTCCAAGCCCCCATTTGGTGGCTCCTCCCCTTAGTTATCCTGACGAACATGATCGATCGAGTCGTCTTCAATCTGGGAACTAACTGGCAAAAAACCTGACTAAAGTACTATTTTGATTCGCCTTGATGACTAAAAAATCATCTGGCTTGTCCGATATTCTTCGCCCATGCATGCTCCAAAGGCTGGATCAATGGACCATCTCCAGGGATTCAGTTCCCAAAGCTGCTTCTAGTTTTTCCTCACGCTCAAACTTCTCCTTTTTTGAAACAGGAAGTCGCGTATCGCACTCGTAGGTTGGATGCTCCAGCTGTTTTCGATAGGTTTCCCGCATCTCTTTCCAAGCTCCAAACATTGTCCTGGGTTTCGGCATATCATCAGCAACCACTTGATGCAGTTTCGGCAAATTGTAACAGGGAACCGCAGCAAACATGTGGTTTTCCAAATGCCAGTTCATGTGCCAATAAAGAAATTCACTAATGGGATCTAAGGTGATCGTGCGAACACACTTGCGAAAGTCTGGCACGTCACTGCGAAGCCCACAATGCATCGGGGCACCTACGAAATACCAGAGCCAGTTGCCGATGAAGTGATGCAGGGAGATGATGAAGAATAGAATTGGTTGTCCGATCAGCAGGGCAAAGATCAGCACACCAGTATGAAAGTCCAGAACCAACCTAGCCCAGCGAACAGAATGCTGCCTTCCAACCGGTGCATCATCAAACAGATGCACATCCCAATTGCTGAAATAAGGATGGTTGAAACGGTCCGTTGCCATTCCTCAAAATCCCTTCAAATTGGGGATCAAGCCTCTTGATTCAAAACCACCTGAAAAATTGAAGGTGAACAATTGCAGGAGATATAGCGGCTTTAGTGATGGGACTTTTGGCAAAACTAGTTCCTTTTCAACAGCCGAATGCAGAGTAAAGCGGTGGTGATAGTTGTGGCTCACTTGATAGACCGGGAAACTGAGCCAACCAAGGAGTAAAAAAATCTTAAGAAAAAATGTGTTCAGTTTTTTGGTTTGGAAAACCGTTCCATGCGTAAGTTCGTGCCAGGGTGCAATGAAAAAGGTCCCCACAGTACCATGGGCAAATAACAGAATCAGTGCAACAAACCACCATCCTGCGTTAGCAAATAAAAAAGTCAAAGTACCGGTGATCAGCCAAATTCCAAGATGGCCAAACGCCAACTGAAAGCCTTTGGCATCACTTCGCGTAGACAACTCTCGCAATTCTTTAGCTTCAATCGGACAGCGATACCACTTGATGCGCATTTCCTTGCGCAACTCGGAGAGTGATTTTTCTGACTCTGTATTCTTCATTTTCCCGATCTCGTCATTTCTTCTTCTCTAATTTTCTTCCAACTCTTTGAAAAAAGTATTTAATGGCTGCTCACTGTAGCGACTCAGCTGACTCACGACAACTCAGGAAATCGTCCAAAACTCTGATTCCCTCCGAGATCCTCTCCCTTCGAACTCTCTGGATCAATCAAATTAAGACCACCACACTAAAGTTGGACTGAACGATCAGAATTTCACTCTTGGGACACTTTTTATATTCCCTAATTTTAGTACCTGATCGTGTACCTCGCATCACCTATCAAGTCCATCATCATCAAACTACTTGCTTCATGCCTAGAAAGCGGCGACTTTCAGGTTGTTGACTTTCCAGAATCACCGCCTGGAAGGCCCTCGCTGAAAGGTTCAGCATCTCTTGATCAACCACCTCTGAAAGAAGTGAGCAAGGAAACCCAATGTCAAACAATCAATATCCTGAATTCGTTCCAGTAGAAACGAATTGGAATCCAGACACCGCTACAGTTCAAGCGGGACGTCCTTCAAAAGTCGTGGGGGCCCCAATGAACACACCCATCGCTCTCTCTTCGACCTATGTTCACACCACTGATCTCGCATATGGTCGGGATGGGAATCTAAGTTGGGGGGCGCTTGAAGAGGCTCTCGGCCAGCTTGATGGTGGGATAGCAACAACATTTTCATCCGGGCTTGCAGCAGTAACCGCTATCGCAGACCTCATTCCTCGAGGTGGTACTCTGGTGGTCCCAACTAGCGCGTATTACGGTGTAAAGAACATTTTTGCACGCCTTGAAAGTCACGAAAGGCTGACCGTTCGCCTGATTGATGGGGACAATACTGAGGCGACAATCGTAGCACTCGAAGGTGCAGATGCCGTTTGGATGGAATCCATCTCTAACCCAACCTTGGTGGTTTCTGACATTCCTGTGATTGTCAAAGCAGCGAAAAAACGGAACATTCTCACCATTGTCGACTCAACTTTCGCTACGCCTCTTCGTCAACGTCCACTGAATTTTGGTGCCGACATCGTCCTGCAATCTGTGACAAAGTTCATTGGTGGACATTCAGATTTACTACTTGGTGCAGTTATCTGTAAATCAAATCCACATGCCCAATTCATGGCAAAGCATCGACACGATTTTGGTGCTATCCCTGGAGCATTGGACGCTTACCTAGCACTTCGTGGTCTTCGAACACTTGCCATACGTCTTGATCGCTCTGAATCGAATGCCCTAGAACTAGCAAAACGCTTAAAAAACCACCTAAAGATCAAGAAAGTCAATTACCCAGCCTTGTCTGATGATTCACAACAAGAGAAGGCAAAGCGCGTACTTCCCAATGGTTGTGGGGGGATGCTCTCCTTCGAAATTGATACGACTCCCGAGAGAACAGATCAGATTCTTGAATCGCTCAAAGTGATTACTCACGCCACCAGTTTGGGGGGAGTAGAGAGCCTGATCGAACGTCGAACTCGTTACGAAGCAGAGCGTGAAGCAGGGGTACCAATGACGCTCTGTCGATTTTCGGTAGGAATTGAGAACGTCGAAGACTTATGGAGTGATCTTGAGTCGGCAATTTCCAAGGTCTTGGATTAGCCCAAACTAAATCTTGAGGATCCATCCTTGTCACGCATTTTTAGTCTCCTGACTCAAGCACGTGAGGCGATTACCCCCTGCAAATACTCCTGAATTAGTTCTTTATCGATTTCCAAGAGTACTAGAGAATCCCGATAACGCACCTAAAACACCATCGCCACTAGTTTCATCCTCTAATCTTCAAAAGTCTCAGACAAAACACGGCTTTAGAAGCAACCAATATGGCTAGAGGAACTGCAACGGTTACCAGCTGATTAGATCCACTTTGAATCAAACCATATCCTCAAATTTTTTTAAAAAAAATCTCTGCGACGATAGCTCGCTCAGAGCTGGACCTAGTTTTAGGCTTTAGTTTTAGAAAGCATTCGGATGGATGCACTTTGGAAGTGCCAGATAAGAATGACTGACCTGAACTCTATAAGCCTGCCCAAAGCTCTTGCCACCCAACCAACTGGGTAGGCTCAGCCAACTTGGCTTGGCAAACTTAGGATCCAGTCTCAAATATCCTGTGGCTCCTGAGTTTGAAACCAGGCTTGCTTTTGTGCGGTATCGATTTAGGAGATGGGACTTGCGCTGGCGCTCGATGTTGCGGACAAGGTTTTCAACAGAGGCTGTTTTCTGAACTGACATTTTCAACTCCATGTTATGAGTAAGCATCCTGCTTAGCAT
>JACLAC010017948.1_pt1 | contig 131203 bp, 107 predicted proteins | sample 8027881 | NCBI WGS metagenome assembly JACLAC01 (sample SAMN15725517, study PRJNA655200) | protist metagenome | isolation source: fluorescence activated cell sorting (FACS) single amplified genomes of... | place: Spain: Blaines Bay Microbial Observatory, Mediterranean Sea | collected 2016-01-19
GCTGGGGACAACCTCAGTGTTGACTTCTCCGAAACCTTGCTAGCAAGTTCGATCAATAGTACTTCAGTGGAACTCAAGCGCGATACAGACAATTTTACGATCTCTCCTGACAACCTGACTTTCGATCCAAATACAAACAAGTTACTCTTTGATCCTAGTAGTCTCGCCTCTTCCGAAAACTATACACTCCACCTGCACTCGGGTATTCAAGACCTCGCGGGCAATGCTTTAAGAGCTACTATGATTTCCTTCCAAACTAGTATGCTTGGCTCTGGTACAGCTACTGATCCTTACCTGATCAACAATGCCGACAGCTTAAATAAAATTAGGGACAACATGACTGCCCACTACAAGCTGAGCGATAATATTAGCTTAAGTGGCATCAGCTGGACTCCCATCGGTAATTCAACAGTTCCCTTTTCAGGGAATTTGCTTGGGGATAACCACTCAATCTCCAATTTAACTATTGCCTCCACTGATAATTATACTGGCTTATTTGGTAGTTTGGCTGGACAGGTATCAGATCTGAAGCTTCAAAACATTAATGTGACGGGAGCCGCATATATTGGGAGTCTTGCCGGCCATCAAGATAACACTTCAAGAATTGAGAGAGTCATACTCGATAACGTCTCTGTACAAGGTAAGCACACGGGGGGTTTGGTGGGTAAGTCATTGGGCTTAATTGAAGAGGTGGGCATCCGGGGACTCAGCATAAATGCTTCAAGTTATGGACACATAGGAGGTTTAGTTGGTTGGTTGTCAGGTCCGCAGGGCAATGGGATCATCAGACGTTCCTTTGTGATCGGCTCGATCACAGCTCAAAATAAAGTGGGAGGACTTGTTGGAAAATTATCAACCGGTGCAAGTCTTGAGGACAGCTATGCTCAGGTCAATGTAACAGGAACTATTTTAGTGGGAAGTCTTGTGGGCAGTGATGCACCAGCTGGATCTAGTTCCAATCAAGTGAGGCGCAACTATTCTTCTGGTTCAGTCTCATATGATACTACTCAGAATCGGGGTGGGGGCGCGATCGGGGATAATGAGTCCACTTCGCCTCAAACCCTCTTTGAGAACAATTATTACGACAACGTAACGGACACATCTGTTAACAATTATCCCAAGGCGACTCCTGTCACCACCGCCCAACTTCAACACACGCAGGACAACACTACTACCATCTTCTCCGGTTGGGACTTTGTGAATGTTTGGGATCCATGCAGTACAAGTGAATATCCTCGTTTGCGTTGGGAGCCAAATCCCTGTGGAGGAACATCTTCGACGATCTTGGTCACTCTTTCTACAGACAACCTAACTCTCAATGAAAACAGTGGTTCAGCCACGATTACTGCCGTTCTCAGTTCGCCAGCTTCTGAGAACACCGTTGTCTCCCTTCTCACCTCGGGTTCAGCTCAGCGCGGGGTGGACTTTAACCTTTCAGACAACCTCACTATTAACTCAGGTAACACCAGTACTTTCATTACACTGAGCACGATCAACGACAACCTGACTGAGGGAGATGAGACCTTCGTCGTGGAGATCTCTACAGTCTTTGGGGGAGACAATGCCTCTGAGAACGGTACTCAGCAACTCAGTTTTACAATTATCGATGATGACAACACCTCTGCAAGTGATCCCAGCACCAATTTGAGCACGTTACTGAGTACCAATGCGTGTGAGGGCTGTAATCTCAGCGGAATCCAATTAAACGGAGATAATTTAACGGGGGGAAGTAAGTTTACAGGGGCGGACTTGGATCATGCAAACCTAGCCAATTCAACTCTTAAAAATCTTACCTTTGTAGGGGCTCAGTTTTATCAAGCTAATCTGGACAATGCCACTCTAGATCGAGTTAAGTTGGAACAAGCAAACCTCGGTTCAAATAGTCTTTCCTTCACTACAATAATCAATTCACAAATTTTGAAGACGAATATCAATCAAGCATCTGGAAACTACCTTGCCCTGATTCATAGCTTCTTTGACAACGTGTCCTTCTCTGCCAACCAGCTGAAACACACCAATTTTGACAACACCAGCTTCCTTAACTCGAGCTTCTATCAAACCAATTTGGATAATTCGACCTTTGTGGGTACAGGGTTTTACAATACTAGCCTGGATAACGTATCCTTGATCGGAGCGGATCTCAGAGGGCTCTATTTAGACAATTCCAGCGGGGGTACCCTGAACAATGTCTCCTGTGGCAGCAATACACAGCTACCAAACAACCTCGCTTGTAATGAAGGACTGCTGGCCTTCAATGGAAACTCCATTGATGATCACGGTAACACCCTCGACAACGCTACCAGCATTGCCCTGGATCAAGTCTATGTAGGCTACTTAGCTTCTGGAGATAATGACACCATCGCGTTTAGCCTCCCTGCAGACAACAACACCAAGTTCGAGTTCTACAGTCAAATCCCACTGCAAGCTCTACTTTGGAAGAACGGAACACAAGTAATCTCAAATCGAGACAACACAAGTAGTTCTGGTCATGCGCTTGCCATCTATCAGGATTTTCAGTTCGACAACCTTACATCTGGGAACTACGTCTTGTCCGTCACGGCTGACAATTCAAGCCAAAATGGAATTTATGCTGTATTTGTCAAGACAGGTAAAAATTCAGCAGGCTTAGGAACTGTAGTGTTAAATCCCACCGCTCATTATGGGGAAACCCTTAGTGCCGGTTTTAATTACACATGCGCCGTTCTCGACAACGGATCCGCAATGTGTTGGGGATACAATCAATATGGGCAATTAGGTGATAATACCACAGGACAAAAATTAACACCTGTCGGTGTGTCAGGACTCCAAAATGCTAAAACCATCAGTGTCGGTCTCGACATCAGTAACAGATCTCACACCTGTACCACTCTCGACAATGGATCTGCAATGTGTTGGGGATACAATCAATTTGGGCAATTAGGTGATAATACCACAGGACAAAAATTAACACCTGTCGGTGTGTCAGGACTCCAAAATGATAAAACCATCAGTGGTGGAAATCATCACACCTGTGCTGCTCTCGACAATGGATCTGCAATGTGTTGGGGATACAATCAATTTGGGCAATTTGGTGATAATACCACAGTACAAAAATTAGCACCTGTCGGTGTGTCAGGACTCCAGAATGTTAAAACCATCAGTGCTGGCTATGAACACACCTGTGCTGTTCTCGACAATGGATCTGCTATGTGTTGGGGGCTAAATACTAATGCTCAGTTGGGAGATAATACCACAGTACAAAAATTAACACCTGTCGGTGTGTCAGGACTCCAGAATGTCAAAACCATCAGTGCTGGTCTTTATCACACCTGTGCTGCTCTCGACAACGGATCTGCTATGTGTTGGGGATACAATCAATTTGGGCAATTGGGTGATAATACCACAGGACAAAAACGAACTCCAGTCAGCGTAGCAGGACTTCAAAATGTCAAAACCATCAGTGCTGGTCAGGAAGGTGCTTCACACACTTGTGCTGTTCTCGACAACGGATCCGCAATGTGTTGGGGATACAATTAATATGGGCAATTGGGTGATAATACCACTGTACAAAAATTAACACCTGTCGGTGTTTCAGGACTCCATAATGTCAAAACCATCAGTGCTGGTCGTTATCACACCTGTGCTGCTCTCGACAACGGATCTGCTATGTGTTGGGGATACAATCAATTTGGGCAATTGGGTGATAATACCACAGTCACTCCCAAGGCCACTCCAGGCACCGTGATTAATCTCACCAATGTGCGGTTGAATGGAATCAACCAATCACTGGCCGTAACGAATGTTGATGACGGAACCGCTCCAACTGCCCGTTCTGGTGAAACTCTCAGTGCCGGAGACTCACATACCTGCGCAGTACTTGATAACGGTTCCGCCATGTGTTGGGGCGACCAAGAATTTGGCCGTTTAGGTAATGACAACATTACTGCCGCGAGCATTACCTCCCCCACCAAGGTTGTTAACTTAAACCAGTTCAAAACCATCAATTCAGGAGCAAGCCATACCTGTGCAGTGTTGGATAATGGCTCCGCTATGTGTTGGGGGTCGAACAGCAGTGGCAGACTCGGTGATGGTACTTCCCTTGCCCAATTAACACCAGTAATGGTTGCCAGCCTAAGCAACGTCAAGTCCATCAGTACTGGACCAAATCATACCTGCGCTGCTTTGGACAATGGCTCCGCTATGTGTTGGGGGTCGAACAGCAGTGGCAGACTCGGTGATGGTACTTCCCTTGCCCAATTAACACCAGTAATGGTTGCCAGCCTAAGCAACGTCAAATCTATTAGTACTGGTCAAAAACATACATGCGCTGCTTTGGACAAAGGCTCAGCTATGTGTTGGGGGTCGAACAGCAGTGGCACACTCGGTGATGGTACTTCCCTTGCCCTATTAACACCAGTAATGGTTGCCAGCCTAAGCAACGTCAAATCCATCAGTGCTGGATCAAATCATTCCTGCGCTGCTTTGAACAACGGCTCTGCTATGTGTTGGGGAAAGAATGATAAGGGTCAACTTGGCGATGGAACCACTGATAATCGCTCAATACCTGTCACAGTTAGTAGCCTGACCAATGTCAAATTCATAAGTGCTGGTACAACTCATTCATGTGCTGCTTTGGACAATGGCTCCGCTATGTGTTGGGGAGATAAGGGTAATGGTCGACTTGGCGATGGAACAACTACTACTGGTAGCTCCTCTGTGCCTGTCATAGTTGGGGGCCCTACCAACGTCAAATTCATAAGTGCTGGTCAAAAACATACATGTGCTGCTTTGGACAATGGCTCTGCTATGTGTTGGGGATATAATATCAGTGGTCAGATTGGCAATGGCTCCACGGTAAATTCTACCACCGCAAGCAACGTTCTATATCTAAATAATATTCGGTTGCCTTGAACCCGCAAAGAATGGAGTTGTGAGACTTTAAAAGCTAGTTAGTTTGTCATTTGATCAGTCTGCTCAAATTGGGGAAAAATAGTCGCCAAACACCTTGAAAAAAAGTTTCATATCCTCCATTTTCCTCAGGCTCATCCGAAAGTAGTTTTCTAGTGGGGGCCGCATGGGCCTCACCAAGATTCCCTTTTCCTTCAGATAGCTGACCGCTGCAGTAGCACCGCCTTTTGGTTCCACCAACAGAAAATTTGCTTCACCCGGGTAAAATCTCACCCCGTGTTCCTTTAAAAACTGCTCTAGGGCAGGTTTGGACTCTCCCATCAGATGACTCACTAACTCCTGCCAAGACTTAGAATCCTGCAATAAAGCCCCAGCTGCCACAAGCGCAGCCATGTTAACGTCATAGGGTCCACGTATTTTCAACAATTCGTTGATAAACTCTTCTCGAGCGATCACATATCCCAGTCTTAAAGCCGGAATGGCAAAAGCCTTGGAGAAAGTGCGTAACACAACCAAGTTGGGATACTGGTTCAAAAGATGTAGGCAGGTCTGGCCTGTGAACTCGTAGTAGGCCTCGTCAACTAATACCGCGCAGTCAGGAAATTCCTTTAGCAAGGACTCTACCTGTTCCAATGGGGCCGAGGTTCCTGTTGGATTGTTCGGATTGATTACCACGATGATTCGGGTCTGCGGGTTGACAGCCTGCCGAATGCCCTCAAAGGGAAACTCAAAATCTGCCGGATAAGGCACCTCAATGAAGTCTGCCCCAATTGTTCCCAACGTCTGCTTGAACATCGTGAACCCGGGCATTGCCATCACCAGGTTGGTTCCGGGATCTAACAAGCAGCGCAAGACCACGTCAATTCCCTGATCAGAGCCATTGGTCAAGAGTAATTGTTCAGGGGGCACGCTCACGTATTTTCCAAGCTGCTCCGTGAATTTTCCATAGTGTGGATATACCTGAAGATGCCCTTCCACCAAGTACTGCTGAAGAGCCTTGCGCACCGAGAGAGGAGGAGGCTCTGGGGATTCATTGAAGTCCATCAACAGGTATTCTTTGGGATTACGGCCTTCCAACGGAGGCTTGTAGGTTCCCATGTTGGCGATGGCAGAACGAATGTGCATCTAGATATCCTTCATAAAATTGGGCCGGTTTGTGCTTGCGATGAAAATCATCCTAGCATAAATTGTTAAATACCCAAGCTACTGAAAATTCTCCTCTTCCAGCCTCATCCTGATTGTGAAAATCCGACAGTCTTTACTTCTTTTCTGCGTGCTTTTTTTTAATTTTCTCTCTCCAGTGCAGTCTTATCGGCCGGACTGGAAAGACGTCGTGGACCAGTTCCAGGACAAGATCAAGTGGGAGCGGGCGAGCTATGAGGTAGAGGTGCAGGTTTTTGATCCTTTTCGGCAATTGGAGGATGGGACACCACTAGAGATTCCTCATCTAGCATACAAACAGTTGGTACACTGGAAGAACGACGAATACCTGACTGTGGAGACTATGAACTTAGAAGGGGTGATGCTCCACTACTTTTACGAAGTTGAAGGAACCCGGATCAACGAACACATTGCGAAAAATCGACGCTTCGAGTGGATGGACCTGAGGCCCTACTACATTTTCTTCTTCAGCCATGATCTAGAGCATTTCCGGGCAGCGCTCAAGGAGTTGGAGATTCCTACCAATACTCACACGATGTACCTCGCTCCAGATGGAAACGTCTATCATCGCTTTGGGCATCCCGAGCATGGGCCCCACCTGTTGATGAATACGGCTGCCAACCGCATTGACTCCATCAATTTCCCGATCAATGTTCCAGACGGTTCCACCCAGTTAATACGCATCCGCTTCAAGAACTTTGAAGAAGTGGGCTATGGTAGCCAGAAGATCAAGTATCCAATGACAACTGAATTCTACTTGGCTGATCGGCTTTTCCAGCGTCGGAACATCAAAAAACTGAAAGAACTCTCCAGGCTGCCTTGGCGTCGTCTGAAACAACTGGCGGAAGACTACCGACCCAAACTATATGGCTCGCTCAACCTGAACTATCGCAACTGACCATGAAAAAACTTTTTGGACTTTTTAGCTGCTGCATGCTTGGATTTTCCTCCCTCAGCGCAGCTCCTTTGATCGTTGATGGAATCTACCTGATCGTCAACCAGCAGGTGTTTACCTTCAGTGAGGCTGAAGAAGCCAGAAATGCCTTGCGCCAGCAAGTCCTGCAGGAAGGCCAAACACTAGACGAAGCAGAGATTTCCAAGCGTGTGGAGCAACGACTGATCGCAGAGTTGCTGCTGCGTTCACGGGCAAAAACCCTAAAGATTGATGCCTCTGCCGATGAGGTTCAGGAACGGATCGGCCTGTTGCGGGAACAAAACCCTCAACTGAGGACCGTCAACGACAAGATTTTACAAGACCAGATTGCAGATGATTTCCGACGCCAACGATTACTTGCCCGGGAGGTGGACACCAAGGTGCGGGTTGGTGAAGAGGAGATTACCAAGCTTTGCAAGCTGCAAACGGTAGAATTGCGGCAGATTGAGCTTGCCCAGATTCTGCTCCGAGGTGAGGAAATCCCAGAAAGAATTAAGATCATCCAGGAACAGTTTAAAAAAGGGATGGCCTTCGAAGAGATGGCCAAGGCTCTATCTGACGACCCTGCTGCTGAGAGAAACGGCGGAAGGCTGGGTCAGTTCCGTAAGGGTGAATTATTGCCTGCGATTGAAAAGGTGGCATTCCAGCTGGAAGTTGGGCGATTGAGTGATCCACTGGAGACTGAATTTGGGACCCATCTGCTGATGGTTCAATCAGAGGCGCTACCCGATGCGTTGAAATGCAACGCCCTGAACGAATCACAGCGTAAGCAGTTCGAAGAACAAGCCTTTCAGCAAGTTCGACAACAGGCGGTTGAAGATTATATTGCTGAGTTACGTGAGAAGGCCCAAATCACTGTGAATCCCTTTCCCAAGGGATGGGATGGCTGATGTGCTCAACACGAATTACGCCGAAGGGCTTGTCTTGCAAATGGATGATGAGTCAAAAATTCGTCAGGATTGGTTGGAGACCTTTCGCTACGAGGGCCCCCGACAGCGCGTCTGCTATGAACTGAAGGAATTTGCAGCTGTCTGCCCTTTTTCTGGCCTACCGGACACGGGCATTGTGTGGGTGGAATACATCCCTAAAACAAAACTCGTTGAGCTGAAATCGCTGAAATACTACTTCATCAGCTTTCGCAACGTTGGGATCTTTCAGGAAGCAGTGACTGCTAAAATCTTTGAGGATCTTTGGAAGTTGCTAGATCCGGAGTGGCTGCAGATCAGAACGACCTACGCCACTCGCGGAGGAATTGACACGACCTGTACGGTCGATTCAAAGGATCAAGATTGAGCCTGAAAGGGATCAGAGCTTGGCGCTGAGTTCCTTGATTTCGTGGTTGAGGATTTGGTCGTTTTCGCTGTAGTCCATTGGTGCTTCCACCAGATGCACTCCCCCTGCCTGATAGCATTTCTCCAATAGTGGGGCCAAGCCCTCGGCACTGGCCACTCTGTGACCATGAGCCCCATAACTCTCAGCGTACTTCACGAAATCCGGATTGCCGAAGTCCAGGCCCCAATTTGGGAAGCCCATGTTCGACTGCTTCCACTTGATCATCCCGTAAGCATTATCCCTCAGAATTAGAACAATCAGGTTAAGCTTCAAGCGAACTGCTGTTTCCATCTCAGCAGAGTTCATGAGGAATCCTCCATCCCCACAAATGGCCATCACTCTTCTTCCAGGAAAGACAATCTGTGCTGCCAACGCTGATGGCAAACCCGCTCCCATCGTCGCCAAAGCGTTATCAAGCAACACCGTATTGGGCAGGTGTGCCCTGTAGTTGCGAGCAAACCAGATCTTGTAGACTCCGTTATCCAAGGCGATAATTCCATCATCTGGCATCACCTTACGGATATCGGCAACCAATCGCTGCGGGTAAATCGGGAAACGTGGATCATCAGCACCTTCCAACAAATGAGCCTCCACTTTTTCTCGAATTTGTAGGAAGTAGCTGAAGTCCCAGTGCTCCTGTGCGGTCAAGGCTTGCTTGATCTGCCAGACGCTATTGGCAATATCTCCCACTACCTCGACTTGAGGGAAGTAAACGGGATCTACTTCCGCCGTCCGGAAGTTGACATGAATGACCGTTCGGCCATCATCAACGTGCATGAAGAAAGGTGGCTTCTCAACCACATCATGTCCCACATTGAGAATCAGGTCAGAATACGCAATCGCTCGATGCAGGAAGTCTCCATCGGAGAGCGCGGCATTCCCCAAAAAGAGTGGATCTCGTTCATCCAGAACCCCTTTGCCCATCTGTGTGCTGAAGAAGGGAATTTGAAACTCATCGACAAAATCCCGGAGCATTCTGGCAGTTTGCTTACGGTTTGCCCCAGCACCGATCAATAGAAGTGGGTGTTTAGCCTTCTGCAACGCTTCCACGGCTTGGTGAATTGATTTCTGCTCAGCAATCGGTCTGCGTACGTGTCTTTTGGGTAAAAGATCTGCATCTGTCTCATCTCGGGCGATGTCTTCTGGGAGCTCAAGGTGCGTCGCTCCAGGGCGTTCTTCTTCTGCTAGACGGAAAGCCTCGTGAACCCGTGAAGGGATATTATCTCCTCCGACAATCTGCTGAGTGTATTTTGTCAGAGGCTTCATCATCTCTACTACGTCGACAATCTGAAACTTTCCCTGTTTGCTGGTCTTGATTGGCTTTTGGCCCGTGATCATCAGCATGGGCAGCGCACCCAATTGGCCATAGGCGGCAGCTGTTACAAAATTGGTTGCACCAGGACCAAGCGTGGCCAGGCATACGCCAGCTCTTCCAGTCAAGCGGCCGTAGGTGGCTGCCATGAACCCAGCAGCCTGTTCATGCCGCGTAAGGATCAAACGAATTTTGGAGTTCCTCAAGGAGTCTAGAAAATCTAGGTTTTCCTCTCCAGGAATCCCGAAAATATATTCTACACCCTCTGCTTCAAGAGCCTTGACGAATAAATCAGATGCTTTCATAGTGACTATCCTGTAACATTCAACGTTGAATCAGCCAGCTTTAGCATGGCAATTGCGCTAAATTAAGGTATGGGCAAAGAAAGTAAAGTTTTTACCAGAGTTTACCAACCTTGACCTAAGAAAAGATCTTTCATGAGTAAAGCAGAGAATGAAGGGAAACATGGCGTTTATGTTTATGCCAATTTAATCGACGCAAATGGGGACGGAAAGATTGATATGATCTCTTTCGTAGACCCAAATGGTAGAGCGGTCGCTTTGGCGGTTGATAATGACCACACTGGACTGGCCAACAACATCCATGTTTTTCAAGACGTCACTGGAGATGGGAAACTGGATGGGGAGGATGTTCGATTGATTCGCAAGCTAACCCGCGAACTCTACCGGCGTACAGACTTGGTTGAAGGCCAGTTAGAATTGTTTGTGGAAGAAGCTGCCTACGGCTAGCCTTACAACAACTGATCTTTGTCTTGTTCGTTGTTCAGTGCTGTTGGCTGAGTGCTCAGGTTGGTATTGAACAGTTCCAGCATCGCTGATTTGAAACGTTCGAATTCTTTAGCTGCTTGATTTCCGGGCTTCTCTGGAAATTCCAATGTGTAGATCGGAATCTTCCACTCATCCCCAAATCTGCCAAGGCTCCCTGGAAAAGTTCGATAGTCGCGGAATGAAGTTCCACTCTGCTTTGCAAAACTCTGTGCCTGAAACCAGGCCCGTTTTCTTACAGCCAGCAATTCTTTATCTCCCTCCCGCTTGTCCATGTAATCCAGATCTATGAAATCCAATGGAGAATGCAGGGAAACAATTTTATCTGGTTTGTATTCGAGTATTAAGCTGACAAGAAATTGATTTTCTTTCTCTGAGCCCGCTGATTTGCCAGGGTTGTAGCGCGGATTTTTTTTGTACGACCACTTCCATTGTCTATGGGCCAGCGCAGCCCAATCTTTCGTAGGAAGATTACGATTCAAGTCCACTCCGTTTGCATTTGTTCGCGTTCTGGGTTGGGAAAAAAAACCATCTGGGTTGAGCAGTGGTATCAAGACAAGTCGATGTTGAATCAATTTTTGGTTTGAACGCAGCAGCTCCACATAGCGGAAGCAATGATAGGTCGTATCTTCGTCAGAATGAACAGAACACAGCAACAAAGTTGTATGTAAGGAGCTTTCGTCCCCAAAAACTTTGTAGATTAGAGGTTGCCCTTTTTCTGAATGCCATGTGGCCTGCCAATCATCAGCGTTACATCGTAGATCTTTCCAACCCAGTTTTTTGAATTCCGTATCCACTTTTGAACAGAACTGACTAAGAGAAACATTATTCATTGAGGTGGTTTGCAAAGCTGGCCTGGCATAATCCAATGAAATCCAGCCGAGCTTTCCTAACTCATATTCGATCTTACCCCACCCCTCTTTTTTCTGCCTGACTTCAAACTGTTGGCCCTCAAAGACTTTTCCGAGTTTTTTACCCCAAACTCCATCACGCACATTCAGTCGATCCGCCGTAATAACAATTTGTTCTGATGCGAGGGCTCCATTCAGGACACTTGAAACAAAAAAAATAATCAAAAAGTTCAGAAATTTTTGCACAACAGCTTATCCGTTTTGCAGGTTTTTCGTGCAAGGGTCCAAAGAGAGGTGGGGCAGCACCTCGCCTAACAAATGAAAAGAGCCAGTTATAATCCAAGGCATCATCTTAGTATCTGAGGCCCATCGCAAGGCATTCTGGCTACCATTCAGCAATTTGGAAGAGTTTCTAGGCAGTTCAAGATAGCGAAGAATTTCAACAGGCTCTGCAGCTCTCGTCGAATTGTATTGGACCAATCCAACCTGTTGAGCATGTTGAGCAAGTTTCTGAAGAGAATCACGAGTTTCAGCATTCATCTTGTCTTTTGCCATCCCAATCAGAAGTCCGTAGCAGGAAATTTGCCACTCTGAGAGCGTTGTGATTAATGAATTAATGGCGTCAACGTTATGTGCCCCATCCAAAATCAATTCTGAAAAAACATGTCCTGAACTTTCATTTTGCAGTTTGATATTAAAATGGCGGCTTTTGCGACCAAGCAGAGGTAATTCTGAAGCTAATTCTAATCGTTTTTGTCTCTGTTTTCGCGACTTGGCAGGTAGCAAAATTTCTAGAGCGGTTAGTGCTAGTTCTCTGGAAACATCTGAGATTTTTGCATCTATGTGTGCCGCTAGTCGTTTTTCAACTTGGTTAGTCAGTTGACAATTCTTTTCATCAATCCAGTGGGTGGGGATCTCTTGTAAATAGCTTTGCTGCTCTAGCCATTCCTTCACAACCTGCGTTTGCGGGGACACCAAAAGTGGCACATTTTTACGCGCAATGCCGAGTTTCTCAGATGCGATCTCAAGGATGCTATTGCCAAGAATATTTTGGTGATCCAAACCAATTCTGGTAAGAATTGCGAGTTTCTTTGGAGTTACATTGGTCGAGTCCGCACGACCTCCCAATCCTGTTTCTAAAACTACCCAATCACATTGAGCTCTTGCAAATACTTCAAGGGCAATAGCCGTGACCAGATCGAAGAAAGAAATCTGAGGAGACTGAGGATTTCTGGAGATTTCTAAAGTCCGCTCTGCAACTTCCACAAACTGTTGCATGCCAACACACTGCCCATTGATTTGGATTCGCTCTCTGAGATCTACCAAGTGGGGGGAGGTGTAGCAACCCGTCTTGAAACCATCTTGTTTCAGGAGAGCGGCAAGAATGAATGCGGTAGAGCCCTTGCCGTTAGTGCCTGCGATGTGGACAATATTGGGGGAATTTTCAGGATTGCCGAGTAGGTTCAGCAGGAAGCGAACGCCCTCTAGCTTTGTAAGATCTCTAGGCCGGGCAGAGCGTTCGTAGTTGGCTTCGTCCTCCAATTGCTGGAGGATTTTATTGTAGCGGGTGAGCAACCTTGATCACTCGATTTGTTTTCGACTAGTTTGAGGTTCTTCTTCCTTTAGAAATCTGAAAAATGGCTGATCAGAACTGAGTAACAAAGTTGTGTCCTCACGCAGAGAATGACGGTAAGCATCATGAGATCGTTGAAACTCAAAAAATTCAGAGTCTAATTGATAAGCACTAGCGTAGATCTCAGTTGCAGACGCATCGGCTGTGCCCTTCAGTTCCTCGGCAATCTTATTTGCTTCAGCAAGAATCTTTATTCTATCTCGATCGGCTGCCGAGCGAATTTCCAAAGAACGCTCTTCGCCTTCTGAGCGATACAATTTTGCCGTTCTTCTTCGCTCAGCCTCCATCCGGCCATAAACCGCCAGACTATTGGCTTCCGGTAGGTCTGCTCGTTTTATTCTCACATCTGCGACCTCGATCCCAAAACTTTCAGCAGCCTCGCGAGAATTAACAGTGATTGTCTCTCGGATATCCCTTCGATTACCAGACACAATTTCCACAAGGGTATGTTTACCTAATATCTCTCTGGTTTGAGAGTAGATGATATCGTCTAATCTTGATTGAGCACCAGCTAGACTGCGAACAGTTTCGTAAAATTTTAATGGATCTGAAACTTTCCATTTTGAGTACGCATCCACGATCATTTCTTTTTTATCTTCGGTGAACACTGATCCTGGATCGGAATCGTTTGTTAACAGTCGGTTATCCACGTAAAAAACCTTTGTTATAAAAGGCATTTTGAACTTCAACCCGGGCTCCATGTGCACAGATACCGGGTCTCCTAAACGAATTTCCACCGCATATTGCGTACGATCTACAATAAAGGTTGATAAATAAACAATACCAACAACGACGGCACCGGCAATGAGGGGTAAATTAGTTGAAAATGATCTCATATCGAATCTCTTTGCTGTTTGATAGTAGGTTGAAAATTAAATTTCTTGATAACTATTTTCCAGATCTGCTATCAGGCAGTCAAGCAAAAGCCGGAATTCTTTTTCTGTTTCTAGGTTTTTGCTAGATCCCCTACTACTTTTACTTCCAAACTTTCTCCGCAATACTTGCAGAAATCAGCATCCATATCATGTCCATCCTGACCACAAGAGTGGCAGGACCTTGTCAACTTTTGGTCTTGCCTACGCTGCATGGCCGATAATTGTACCGTAACGATCCCTGTGGGCACAGCCAACATGCTATAGCTCAAAATCATCACGATTGCGGCGACGAATTGTCCAAATCCTGTCTGGGGAGCTATATCACCGTAGCCCACAGTTGAGAGAGTCACAATCGCCCAGTAGATACTGCGTGGAATACTCGTAAAGCCAGCTTCCTCTCCCTCTACAACATACATCAGGGCACCGAGAAAAGTCACAGCAATCAGGATGGAAAATAGAAAAGCCATGATCCGAGCCTGGCTAGCTTGCAACGCCTTCAACAACATTGTCCATTCGCGCAGGTAGTCCAGAAACTCGAAAATACGCAAAATTCGAATGATTCTGAACACTCGAATGACCAGCAGATATTGGAAACCCGGGAACAAAATACTGATTAAGCCTGGGAGGACAGCGAGAAGATCCGTGAGGCCAAAAAAACTGAGTGCATAGCGCCAAGGGCGTAGCGTAGCAGCGAGACGAAGGACATATTCAATCGCAAAGACTATCGTGAAAAACCACTCTAAATAGTGTAAAGTTTCACCATACTCGCTACGGACAGTTGCAACACTGTCCAACATGACTGTGGTCACGCTTAGCGCGATCAGGATCATCAGAATGATATCAAAGATCTTTCCAGCCCTAGTCTCAGCTTCAAAAATCAAGTTATGGAGGCTTGCACGCCAGGGTGTGATAGGAACCGTTGAGACTTTTTTTCTGCTTCTCATCCTAAGCAGCCGTCAACTTACACATTGGAGTGAAGAGTCTTTGGTAAAGTGGGTCTTGAGATAAACTCGGATCACCGTCAGGGCTGCAGGCGTGACCCCACTTATGCGGCTTGCGTGCCCCAGAGTGGCCGGTTGATGCTTGATCAAAAGTTCTTGAACTTCTCTGGAGAGGCCAGGAATATTTTTCATATCCAATTCATCTGGAATCTGAATGCGATCCATTTCTCGCATTTGTCGAAGTTCCTGTTCTTGGCGCTTCAAGTAACCTTCATACTTGATCTGGATTTCAACCTGTTCACGAACATCCTCAGGGAATTCCTCCCAGTCAACCTTACTCATGCTGAATGCTTGCTCTGAGAGCACTTGAATACCCTGGCCTGGTCGACGTATTAGTTCCGCTAAACTACTCGCTTGTTTTAACTGAGCCTGATTCATCTGTTTCAGTGCCTCTTGGGTTTCCTTAACCGGAGTAATTTTTATCTGTTCTAAAGATTTCTTGAGAGCAAAGATTTTACGTAGTTTATTGAGGAATTGCTTATAGCACTCATCATCTAATAATCCTAGTTGATACCCTTTCTCACAGAGCCGAAGATCTGCATTATCCTCTCTTAAGTGGAGCCGATGCTCTGCTCTTGAGGTAAACATCCTGTAGGGCTCCGTGACACCTTTAGTGATTAAATCATCAATCAAAACTCCCATGTAGGCTTCATCTCTTTGCGGTACGAAAGGCTCCCTACTCTGGACTTTCAGTGCGGCATTCACCCCAGCCAAAAGGCCTTGTGCTGCTGCCTCCTCATAGCCAGTAGTTCCATTGATTTGACCAGCTAGAAAAAGACCTGGTACTTTCTTCAGTTCGAGGGTTGATCTAAGTTCTGTGGGCTGCACAAAATCATATTCAATCGCATAGCCTGCCTGTAGCATCTCCACGTTTTCAAGCCCAGGGATTGTACGATAAAATGCCTGCTGTACCTCTTCAGGTAGGCTTGTGGAGAGACCATTTGGATAAATCTCAAAATTATCAGACCCAATTCCAGTAGGTTCAAGAAAGACTTGATGTCTGTCTTTCTTAGCAAACTTGACAATCTTATCTTCAATTGACGGACAATATCTTGGTCCAATTCCCTTAATCGCTCCCCCGTAGAGGGCAGAGAGATGAAGATTCTTGCTAATAATTTTATGGGTTGCTTCGTTGGTATAAACAATGTGGCAAGGCACTTGGGGTAAGGGTGTTTCTGTTCCCCAAAAAGAGAACTTTCGGATTGGATCATCTCCCAGCTGCTCAGGAATACCATCCCAGTTGATGGTCCTTTTGTCCAAACGAGCTGGTGTACCTGTCTTCAGGCGACCCAATTCAAGGTGACAATCTGCTAACGCTAAAGAGAGTTGCACCGAAGGTGGTTCATTGATTCTACCCGCCTTGATCCTGTTTTCGCCTCGATGGATCAGACCATTCAGGAAAGTTCCTGTGGTGATGACAACAGAACCTGCCAGAAATTCTCCAACATTCGTACGAACCCCCTGAAGGATGTGATTCTCAATGATGAGTTCCTCTACCATTCCCTTGACGATCCAAAGATTGGGCTCTTTCTTCAGAATCATCTGCATCAAACTTTTGTACTCGTACATTTCTGACTGACAACGAGTTCCACGAGTTGCTGGGCCTCTTGAGCCATTCAAGACTCTGAACTGAATGCCTGACTGGTCTGCAACTTTTCCCATCTCACCACCAAGGGCGTCAATTTCCTTGACCAGATGTCCTTTCCCAATTCCGCCAATAGCTGGATTACAAGACATTTGGGCAATCTTTTCAGGATCGATGGTCAACAGGATCGTCTTGCAGCCAAGCCTTGCCGAAGCCAGTGAGGCCTCACAGCCTGCATGCCCACCACCAATCACAATGACTTCTGCGCTCTGCAAAGCAGACATAGTTGTAGCCTAATTGGGATTTCTACAAAAAAAATTAAAGATTTCGAAAATTATCAGGATTTTTCAGGAAGATCCAGCCAAGTGAACCTTAACTGGACGCAGATAGAGTGAAGGAGTGTTAGCTTTGGGATGGACTGCCCAGAACGGAGCGAAGTTCATGGGGTTGAACATAGTTCAACTGCCTCAGAATCTGGCCTAATAACATGGGAAACTTCTTCTGTAAAACTAGTGCTATTTGCAATTGTTCCTGGCTCAGAAGCCCTCTCTGGCAAAGTTGGTCACCCAATTGTGAATATTGAGTGATCAGCAATAGATCTGGATCAAAAACCCTCTTGGTTCTCTCCCAGAGACTCAAGTGTGCCATTCGCAATTTAAACAAAATTTTACCACGTAATGATGCATCAATTTTCTCAAGTTGTTGTATTGCTATAACTGCAATTTCCAAGTCGCACTCACAAGCAACTGATAAAAGGATTGGAACAACTTTTTTACGTGGGCCAATATGCATTGCTGAAAGAATTGCTTTGCGAATACTAGGCATGGCTGGCTGTTTTGCAATGGTCAACAATTCTCTGGTAAGTGATGCCTCTTTCTTTAAAAATAGAGCGATCGCTGCCACTTTTCGAACATGAGAATTATCTGATTCGCAAAGCAATTGTTGGAGAGCTAGCACATCCAATTCAAGAGTTTTATGATCAATCAGCTGTTCTCCATCCAACAACTGATTTTTCTTTCTTGATGTCGGATGCAGATGTTCAGACCCTTTCTCCCGGGGAGACTGATCTACGATTGCACGAAGTTCTTTGTAAGCTTCGGTAACTGCATGAAACTTAAGAGAGTTCGCTGCTCCAACCGCTGAATCTGGGTGGTAACGCAAGACAGCTTGTCGGTAGGCTTGTTTCAGTTCCTGAAGGGTGACATCAGGTCTGACACCAAGCTCTGCATACGGACTAAACGTGGGGTTCATTCAATTCCATTGAAGGAGGTTACTCCATGTGATCCTCATTACTTATATGGGCCAGCTGCAAAGAGCATGCACTCCAAGGAATTACTGTCACCATAACTTTAAGCAACTCCTTAAGTTTCTAAATTTGATTATTAATTTTCGAAAAAAATTTTTGGAGAACCATCCTGATTTGATTTCCTCAGGATGCTTTCTCTAAAGAGCTGGAAGGGTATCGGTAGGATTTTTTTCGAGTAGTTGCTGATCGTGAAAGTAACGAACAGTTGTATTTGCAGAGGCGTGCCGAGCGTATGCTTGAACCTTCTGGAGTGGCTCTCCCAATTCAAGTGCAAGTGTGATAGCGGTATGTCGTAGATAGTGTGTGGAAATCTTTATGCCTATCGCATGTCCGAGGCGTCGTACAGCTTCGTTTATTGCCTTACCAGTCATTTGGTTGCCCATGCTACGCTGCCCCAAGGAGGGAAATACCGAAGGTGTATTCAATCCAGCTAACTGTAAAGCACCTCTCCAGGCAATCAATTCTTGATAAAGCTCTTCTCTGATTTTTAGTTTTTGTGGGACACCACTCTTTGTTTCCTCAAAAACAGCTATCCAAAAACGACCATCCTGGCGGATATTTTCCCAGTTTAGTAGAGAGGCTTCACTTCTTCGTGCTGCAGTGAAATATAGAAATTTCAACAACACCTTATTCCTGTGACGCAGTAAAGTCTCCACTCGCTCGTCGTAGGCTATGTTTTCATTAGCATCAAGCATTTGCTGAAGCTGATTAACTCGCAGAGCTCCCTTATTGCTCAGTTGAGAGACCTTCTCATTGCGGATCAGCGACGACTTGAATGGGTTTTGTTGAAGATATCCACACTCTGTAAGGACACGACAAATCTTCTTTAGAGCGCTCATCGCTTGGTTGATGCTTGAGGATTTTTTTCCGCTCAACCTGAGAAACTCCTTGTATTCTAGCATTCTGAGGCTATCGAGGCTTTCCAAATCTTGAGCTGAGTGTAGACCGGCCCATTTCTGAAAGTCTTTTAGAGAACGCTCATAAGCCCGCCGAGTATTCAGGGCATAATTGCCAAAAACCAATTCCAATGCTCTCTGAGCTGGTAAGCTCCGAGGAAGATTTTGGGGCAGATTAACAGGTAGGAGGTCAGTCATCAACTCAACTGAAAATGATAATCTTGGTAAGCCCTTTGAAGGAACCATCGCACGCCAGGTGCTTGCAACAAATTTTCTGCGGGAAGACACAACACTTGGGTTTTCTTTACGGTTTGTTCCTTCCAAGAGAAGGGCTTACCCAATTTGTTTGATAGTCCAAGCACTGTTTTCTCAGTAACTTTCAGATTTTTGTTGCCCACCAAGAATTGAACTTCACCAACTTCCAAGATACCCAAAGTGTTTTCCGGAAGCAAAACTGGCTGATTTTTTTTCAGACTGATTCGTTCAGACTTTTTGAGAAGCGAGATAAGTTGATCATCACTGAGACCATACTGAAGCATCGGGAAAGTTCTGAGATGGTCACAGTCCTTGAGCCATGAAATTCTCTTCTTCAAAAGTTTATGCCTCTTTAGCAACTCCCGATATGAATCTAAGGAGATTGGCAGAATACGAACAGGGCCAACGGAAACCATTTCTCGTGATACTTGCAAATCAGCTAATGCGTTAACCTCCCCAAGTAATGTCCCTGCTGGGTAGAGCAATCCATTTAGCTGAACTCGCCCCGTCAGAAGGAGAGGCATGTGTCCAGATTCCTTTGCACGAGCAAGGATTTGTTGTCCCCTTGGAATTTCTTCAGTCTGTTGGGTGATAAGTTCTTTCAACTCCTCTTTCTTCAGAGTGGGTAGACGTTGTCGTAACCACTGAAGTGCTTTGTCTTGGAAGTACTTTTCATAATCCAGAGGCACCCTAAGATCAGAAGTTCCAAATTCGGCGGTACAAGCTGAAGTCAATTGATCTTCTGAAAAAGGCAGGGAAGAGTGGGCTAAAATCAATTTTTCCGAAGGGTCGTTGGCAAAGTCAACCACTTCGCCATGAATCATCCCTCCCCCAGCATCAATCTTTTTGACATCGCTCTGTTCAAGGTAACTTTGCAGTGTCTTATCAAAAAAGTCTTCACTGATGTGATACTTCGCTTCGGGATTTTTCATCCTACCTAAGACAGCGCTGGAAACGATATCCGCCAAATGTCCAAAAATCCTTGCTTCGCCGCCTTCCTGATACCTAAAGTAAAAGATGTTAGTTTCGACAGGATGAGGAGAAAAACGTGGTTGGACCTGAACTGACTCGGTCACGTTTGTCCAGTTATCAAACTCTAGATCTACGATTTCAAAAAAATTTTCGATTTCTTCAGTAGGAAGGGAAATAAGATCTGAAAGCTTTTGGAAGGTAGATTTTCTTACAAGTGTGGATGAGAGATATTTGATTTTGCGTCCTCCCTGGAGCAGGTAAGGCAACCCCGCAAAGTGATCATCATGTGCATGGGTTTGAAAAATTCCAGCGACCTCACTCAGGTCAATCCCCAAAACTTCAAGGGTGTAGTGTACATTAGGGCCCGCATCGACCAGATAGGGTTCTCCATCAATCACCAAAATACTGGCCATACAAGGACGAAAACAGTCCCAACCATCACCTTCGCCTGTATGCCATACAGAGAATTTATCTCTTGGTAGCAGTTGATCTAGCAATTTATAGGGAGGAGGATAGGTTTCTCCCTCCTTGAGACTCAAATCCACATCAATGCAATCAGAACCCATCTTGAATTGATACTGATTCATGCCTTTACGGCTAACCAGTAGATCTTCCTTTAGGCTTTGCCAACCAGTATCTTTGACGACACATGTGGCCAACAAAGTATCCGGTGGTTGAATTCTACCAAAGGCAAATTGCATCTTCATGGCCATCATCTCAGCAGTATCCTCCAAACTGACGCCACAATCGATCAACTCTTCAGGAGTCGTCAGACCATAGTTTCCATGATAAATGTATTGGAGTTGAGACTGAACTGCGTTGGCATTGCCAATTAGTATTGGCCGTTCACCCTTGTTGTTTGGGTGATTCGGAATGATTTGACCTTGTTTGTAAAACATCTGCAGAACCGGAAATTCTGCCATGTTTGCCGGCAAGCCATTTTGCAGAAAATTATCCGCAAGCAAAATGGCATTTGGGCCAGTTTCAAAGGTAGCCCCGTTTTCTGTAACCAAACGGATTTTTCCTTTGCTTGCTAGATGCTTCACTGCATCAGCCGGACAACCACAAAGGATACGTAAATCCACTTTGGGTACTTCCAGCCATGAGATGCCTGGTGCCAGTATTTCGTAAATGAGATCAGCCAAAATTGAGACCCTGATTTATTTTCGTTAATGCTTTCATTCCAACTACTGCAAAAACGGTGCGTTCTGCTTCGGGTAGGAGTTAGAAACGAAACATAACGCTAATTCGATCGCAGATTCCATGGAACCAGCATCTGCATTCAATTGGGAGGCTCGGTCGAAAGCTGTTCCGTGATCAACTGATGTGCGAATCAAGGGTAATCCCAAGGTTACATTGACTCCTTTTTCAAAACCAAGAAGTTTGAGTGCAATGTGGGATTGGTCATGATAAAGCGCAATCACGGCATCGAATTCGCCCTGACGATGCCTCAAAAAAACAGTATCTGGGGAAATGGGACCGATACAATTTATGCCTGCCTCTTCCATTAAGTTCAATGCTGGCAGAAGTATTTCTTCCTCTTCCGCACCGAAAAGGCCTTCCTCACCGGCATGAGGATTCAAACCTGGTAATGCGAGTCTTGGATTTTCAATACCCATTCTTCTTAGGGCATCATGAGTGATTTGAGCAACTTCAAGGATTCGCTTTGGTTGAAGTTGCTCAATTGCATTACGCAAAGAAACATGGGTGCTGACATGAACGGCTCTTAGTCCTTCAACAGTAAGCATCATTACAGGTGGGGCACCGTTGCTAAATGCTGAGAGAATTTGTGTGTGTCCAGGAAAATGATGACCGGCCAAATGTAGGGCCGTTTTGCTAATTGGGGCTGTGGTAATTGCATCAATCTGGTTTGCTAGCGCTGCCTCAATTGCAACTTTCAAAAATTGAAAAGATGACTCTCCGCCCCAGGCACTGACTTGTCCCAGATTCCAGTTCCTACCGGAGTGAACCTTCAAATCCACAATACAGGGCCCAACAGGTAATTCATCCAGATTTTCACACTTTCTTAGCTGCAGATTTGAACCAAGTTTGTTGACAACCTGTTCAAGAACCCAGGCGTCTCCAAAGATGACTGGATGCCAATCCAAGCAAGAATTGAGTTTCGTAAGTGCCTTAACTATGATTTCAGGGCCAATCCCATTAGGATCTCCCATCGTTAGACCAATGATTGGTTTTCTTTTTTCAAGCATGAATTCAAAATGGAATTAAAAAACCGCACAGTGTTAGTTACCGGAGCAGGTGTGCGTCTCGGTCAAGCTATCGCAGTCTCCCTTGGCAAACAAGGAATGAAAGTAGCCTTACATTACCACCAGTCTTTGGAGGGGGCAAAAGAAACCTTGGAACTCATCGGTGGAGATTCTAAACAGCATGGTTGCTTTCAAGCCGACCTTAGGCAAGTATCCGAGATTAAACTATTGATTCAGCAGATTGAAGCACAACTGGGTCAAATTGATGTGCTGATCAACAATGCTGCTGACTTTTTCCCTACACCCCTTGGTAATGTAAGCGAATCGGAATGGGACCACTTGATCTCACTGAACCTGAAAGCACCATTTTTTCTCTCACAATCAGTCGGGACATCAATGCTCAAAAGAGGTCATGGGAAAATTGTGAACATTGTAGATGTAGCTGCAGAAAGGCCTTGGCCACAGTTTTTGCCCTATTGTGCATCCAAGGCTGGGCTCGTGTCATTGACGAAAGGGCTTGCTAAGGCCCTGGCTCCTGCAGTGCAAGTCAATGCGGTTGCGCCCGGAACAATGCTGCCTCCCCCTGAGAGTAGTTCATTTAGCCAAGATCTAGCCATTGAAAGAAGCTTACTTAAAAAAATGGGGAGGCCTGATGATATCGCCAAAGCAGTCACCTATTTTCTTGAAAATGATTTCGTAACCGGAACCGTATTACCCGTTGATGGCGGAAGAATGCTGGCTTCCTGAACCAATTTGTCTTGCTACACCTAGAATTTTGAAGGAAAATCGTTCTTTAATATTCTGTTGATTCAGTCACATGGAGTTACCGAATGAAGATTGATGGCAAGCAATTGACCTTCCCCGAATCTATTCCTGTCAAGTATTCAGCAAAAGTTATCAAAGAAGTCGATGGTGAAATCACTATCGAAGCAGAAGATGACGATTCTTACCTGAAAGTTTTCACACCTTTCCGAGGAGTAGCCAAACTCTACGTTTTTGAAAACGAACGTTGGGTTGACGCAGAAACTTCTCAGCCCTTCTCAGGATTTGACCTCTCGGCTCTTGGGCTCGATCAACTTGGTGATCTTGGAAAGGATGAAGAAACTGAACCGCCGAAGATCATCACCTGATTCTAACCGAAAACGCTAATCGTTGACCCATCGAGGTTTTAAGATCAACCCTTGGTCAGCAACATCCCTTACTTTCACATCATTCCCAACTACTCAAAATGACTGAACGGATTCTGAACGCAGACATTGTCCATGAAATGAGAGACTCCTACATGGAGTACGCAATGAGCGTGATTGTGGGGCGTGCTCTTCCAGATGTACGTGATGGCCTCAAGCCTGTCCATCGACGCGTTCTGTTTGCAATGCAGGACCAGGGAAACCATTACAATCGAGCCTATCGAAAATCCGCCCGTGTTGTTGGGGATGTGATCGGTAAATATCACCCCCACGGTGATGCAGCAGTGTATGACACAATCGTGCGGCTGACACAGCCTTTTTCAATGCGATATCAACTGATTGATGGGCAGGGGAATTTCGGTTCAGTCGATGGGGATGCACCAGCAGCCATGCGCTACACCGAAATTAGAATGAAGCAGATCGCTCACGAGATGATGAGTGATCTGGATAAAGGAACCGTCGATTTCATCCCCAACTACGATGATTCTCAACAAGAACCCACGGTACTACCGACAAAGATTCCGAATCTACTGGTCAATGGATCTACTGGGATTGCTGTTGGCATGGCCAGCAACATACCTCCACACAATCTACGTGAAGTCCTCAACGCCTTCCTCTACTACATTGAAAATCGATACACAACCTCGCTGCCAGATCTTCTAGAACTGCTACCTGGTCCCGACTTTCCCACCGGCGGGATTATCATGGGCAGAAGGGGAATTTACGATGCCTACATGAACGGGAAGGGAATCATTCGCATTCGTGCCAAGACTCATGTTGAGACTACCAAAGAAGGTCGTGAAGCTATCATCGTGACAGAATTACCTTTCATGGTGAACAAGGCCAATCTCCTCGAAAAAATTGCTGAGATGGTCCGGGAAAAGAGATTAGAGGGCATCACAGATCTGAGAGATGAATCGGATCGCAAAGGCATGCGGATGTATATTCAGGTTCGCAGGGGAGATGACCCAAATGTTGTCTTGAGCAATCTTTTTAAACAAACCGCTTTACAGTCATCTTTTGGGATAACAATGCTCGCAATCGTAGAGAAGCAACCCAAGGTGCTCTCGCTTGCTCAAACACTGGAATTTTTCCTGCGGCATCGAATCGAAGTTGTCACTCGCCGAACCCAATTTGAACTAGACCAAGCTAAAAATCGCCTTCACATTCTTGAGGGCTTGATGACTGCTCTCGAAAATTTGGACGAGGTGATCGAAGCCATTCGTAAAGCTGCGAATGGTCCAGCTGCCCAAGCCGTTTTGATGGCTGACTACGCTCTTTCTCAACGCCAATCCCAAGCAATTTTGGAGCTGCGCCTCCAGCGTTTAACAGGGATGGAGCGAGAGAAAATTCGAGATGAACATGAGCAAGTAACCCTGAAAATTGCTGATCTGGAAGATATTCTCCAACGTGAGGAGAGAGTAATCGAAATCATACAAACAGAAGCAGTTGAAATTCGTGATCGTTACGGTGATGAACGACGAACAGAGATTGTTGAGGATGACTCAGACATTGCAATCGAAGATTTGATTACTGAAGAAGATATGGCCGTAACCATATCTCACGAAGGCTATGTGAAACGGACCCCTGTTACCGAATATCGACTTCAACATAGAGGTGGGCGAGGTGTTCAAGGGGCAACCACCAAAGATGGCGATTTCTTAGAACAGATGTTTGTGGCCTCAACACATGACCATTTATTGTTCTTCACCAACCTAGGACGAATTTACAGAGCAAGGGTCTACGAACTGCCCCAAGCAGGTCGGACAAGCCGAGGTAAGCACGCCGCAAACGTTCTGGAACTGCAAAGAGAGAATGAAAAAGAAGGCACTCAAAAGGAGACGATCCGAACTTGCTTGGTGATACCCCGGCATTTCAAGGAAAGAACTGATCTAAAACACATATTGATGTGCACAACTAACGGGATCTGCAAGAAAATTGACATGCTTGATCCAACCAGAGTACGCCGCACAGGTATACGAGGAATCAGCTTAGATGAAGGGGACTCTTTAATTTCAGCTGCTTTGACAGATGGAAACCGTGAGCTGTTCTTCACCAGTCGCAATGGTATGGGATTACGCGTCCATGAATCAACAATACGGTCTATGGGACGCGATGCCAGAGGTGTAATTGGCATGCGCCTTGGGCCAAGTGATCAGGTTGTTTCTGCTTTTACGCACTCTGGCTCAGGAAGGATATTGACCGTTGCGGAAAATGGGTATGGAAAGCAATCTGAGATTGACACATTTACACTATCAAAACATCGTGGCAACAAAGGCTTGCGCACAATGCGTATCAACGAAACAACAGGTCCTGTTGTTGAAATGTTTGAAATTGAGGAGGGAGAGCAGCTTCTGCTGATCACCCAAACTGGCCGAATGATTCGAATACACACCAATCAGATCCCAATCATTGGGAGAGTTACCCAAGGTTCACGTTTGATAAGACTACAGGAAGACGAACGTGTAATTGCTATTTCTACAGTAACTGAAGATAACGAGGATGTTGAGGAATCAGAAGTGGTTACTGAGGAAAATGAAGTGTCTGATGAAGGATCTGATTCCTCGGAGTGAACGAAGAAGGGCTGGCGCATTTTCTGCATTTTGTGCTGCAAATCGCCTTTTTTCGCCACTTTTCAAGGGTTGCTTCCATGCGAAAAATCTTGTCACTTCTGCTCTCTATTTGTGCTTTGGCAGTTCTGGCCAAACCCAAATTGGCGCAGGAATTACCCTCTGGACATATGGTGGATCACTTGGATGTCATTCCAGGTGATCCCTCCTACCTAACGATAAGAGGGGTCTTTGACGAATCTCTCTTCTCAGCCATTCAAGTTGAATCTGGAGACACCCCCGGTAAATTCCAGGTTTCGATTCCCCAAGCATTTCTGAATAACGTAACCCTACCACAACGAGAGATGGCTTTCGCTGAAGAAGACGGGGTCAAGCGTGTTGAACTGCATGAGAAAATCAGCAGAACTGGTGGAGGGAATGTGGACTTTCTAGTCGACATGCAGATCTTTACGAGTACTGGGGACGTTTCGCTAGAATTAGACAGAGAAAAATCAGATGGACAGCAGCTTGCCTTTGCCCTGAAACCAATGCGCAAGAGACTTGGGTCGCAAGACCGAGAACGAGCAAGTTCACAAATTTCTGACCCAGGTATTGACGACATGGCAGCTTCAGCAGGCCGCGGTGAAAGGCAGCTCAAGCCCATGGCCTCCCAAGCTCGCGATGCTGTGATGCTTCACCCTGTGGCAGCTTTGCTGATGTATCAACAACCAATACAGCTCAATGTATCTGTATTGAATGCATCCACTAAGGATCAAAATGCTCAAAGACTTGCTATCCTGTTAGATCGACAACAAAGGCAGAAATTAGAGGAACAAGTTGGAATGAGATTGGAAGTCACGAATATTTCTTCGGTTCGTGAGGGCATGGTACTACCCATAACCAAAATCTATTTCAGACCCAATTTCATGAAGGCAGCGTTAGCTTTGTCCGAGGTGATTCCAGGGGAACAGCTTGTTGAACAAATGCCATCCAGTCATAAGGGTCGGATGGGAACCGATGTCGAAGTTTATGTAGGAGAGAACTTTGAGTAAGCAACGACAAATTCGCACAATGGTAGGCTGGCTCCTACTGATTTCTATCACGCTTTTCCCAACAAGCATTTTCGCTTTTCCTGAGTACACATCTAAGCTGAATGCGATTAAGTTGGCGGAGACTTTAGATAAGGGACTCTATAGAGATCTCCGAATATCTTCGGTATTCGTCAAAAATCGTACGAACGATGAGCATTTTCTCCAAGCAGTTTTGGAGGATGGTTCCAGTCAGGAATGGAAACTCAACCAAGTCTATGAGTGGTCGCTGACAGACCAACTCCAATTGACCGGAAATAGAGTGTTGGTGTTCCCGTCCAGTGAAAGCACAGAATTTGGAATTTTGAACAAAAATGAGTTTTACCGACTGGTGCTGACTTCTCAGGCCTACGTAAAGACTTATGGAGAGCACGATCTGCTGGAAGGAAAGAGAATGACTTACGGGATACGAAGATTCCGTATGCTACATCCTGGTGAAGAAGAGCAGTTTGCTGCCGATGATCAAGGTAATCGTTTCCGATATGTTCTTGAGTTAGACAACGGCGGCAGAGAAATCTTTACTTATTTAGATGCTTACCAACTGATGAATGATGGGGCTTTCATCCAAGATCCCCTGGAGGACGATGTCATTCTTAGTCAGCCATTTTTGGTTAGAGAGCTAGTAGCTTTACCAAGACAAGTTGAGGATGAACTAAGAAACATATGGCGCTTTGGGGTCGAGATCATTTTCGATCAAAATGTCGCATTGACTCCAGATTTGATTCCCTACCAAATTGTGGAACAGAATCTTCGAGACCCCGAGACAGGATTAAGGAAGAACCAATTCTTTATCCAAGTCATGATCCCGAACGCTGAGAAAATTCGTGAAGTTCCTGGTTTCCGAACTCTCGAATATCTCCAGCACGTTGAAGTCGTGACCGATGTAGAGCATCAGCAGAGAATTTTCCTGAAAGCTCAGATTAATCCTCAGATCTTTGAATTGCCTCCCTTCGTTGAAGTTACCAGCAACAATTCTATTGTTGTCAATTTCTTCAGTGTCACAGATCAAAGTGTGACTCGCAGGCAGCAATTCCTAGACTCTAGGATTCCAATTGCAGGATTACAATCAGCATTCTTTAGCTATCCTCAGGAAACAGAGTTTGAACGCTACTACCTTCAGGCGGTGGAGCAAATTCGCTCGGCACAGCGACAATCAAATCTGCACCTGAAGATTGAAACCTATCTGAATGCACTAGATAGTCTACATGAATCAGCTCTCCAAGCACAGAATGATCAGGAAATTGCACAAGCACTATTGCAACGAGACACACTACTGAAGACGCTACCAGATCTAATAATTTCTAATACACAGCGTAAAATTCTCGAAAGTACTCAAATGGAACAAGACAGCATTCAAATGGAAGAGACGAGAAGGCAACTGCTTTCTCACTTGGACAGAGCAGCTGACTTTGCTCCACAACGAGATCAACAGCAAAAGATTGCTTCCCTTCGCAACATCCTTCGCTAATCTTAATGAGGGCGTAGAGCCCTCATAAACTACACTTCCTCACTTGTGCTTCCTTCGCCATCTGCTAGCCTTTCTGGGTTGATCTAAGTAATTGTTGAAAGATTAGTGTGCAGGTCAAATCTATTCTTCCTGAGTGGAATCCACTGCCCCTGGGCTGTTTTACAGCTTTTTTGTTTCTGATAGTAATTTTTAGCTGGTTGTACTTCTAAAACAATCTTGGGAAAGGTAATGATAGATACCGAAGAGCGAAATGGTTCCAGCTCCAAATTGGATATGGAATATGAGAAATTGATGCAGGATATAGAGCGCAGAAGAATGCTGATGGTCCTAGGTTTCATTATTTGGAACCTTGCCTGTCTGTCACTTCTTTTCATGCCATTGATCCAATTATTGGAGTTAGAAAGTCATTATCCAATGATGTTTGGGAATGTAGCGATCTCATTTGGTCTACTCTGCTATTACTGGCGACGCCAAGACCCTCCAAAGAATGAAAATCAATGACTGAATCACATCTTAGTCCAGCTGTAATTACGGTTGGAGAAGAACTTGTTTGGGGAGAATTGGCCAATCGTAATCAGCAATGGATGCTGCAGTGGCTGAAGGAGCAGGACCAGCCAGCAGGAATCGCAATAACGTTACCAGATCACCAAGACACAATCGCAAAATGGCTGAGAGAATTGCACAAAGAATTCCATCCTTTGGTCGTCTCCGGTGGAATTGGTGGAACACATGACGACTGCACGCGACAAGCTATTGCGCAATCATTGGGCATTCCAATCATCCGACATCCTGAATGTTATTCAATTTTGATAAAAAGATATCAGGATCGATTAAATGAGGCACGTGCCCGGATGGCAGATCTGCCTGAGGGATGTGAATTAATCGAAAATCCTGAGGGTGCACCAGGGTTTCATGTGCAGGGAATTTTTGCGTTCCCAGGTTTTCCAAGCATGCTGAAGGCAATGTTACCGATGACCCTGCCTATCTGGAAAAAAGGTTCTTCAGAATGGAAAATTCAAGAAATCATCTTGGACGTACCTGAAGGTGATGCTGCTGAAGCTGTAGAAAATTTCAGTAAGCAATGGCCAAATGCACTTTTGGGAATTTATGCCCATAGTCTTCAGGAAGCTCCACGCAGGGTGACCCTCCGACTTCGATATCCGGCCAAAGCTCCAGCTGTGCAACAAGCTTTTGAAGAATTGGTTCAACAACTCCGCCTAACTATCCCTCTGTAAAACATGATCTGTGTAACCAACCTTGGTATGCAATACGGCGCCAAGGTGCTTTTCAGAAATGCCAGTATCAACTTTGATCCTGGTAAACGCTATGGTCTTGTCGGAGCCAACGGAGCTGGCAAGTCCACTCTTCTACGCATTTTGACTAATGACGAAAACCCCACAGAAGGGAAGGTATCTGTCCCTAAAGAACTGAAACTTGGATTTTTACGTCAGGATCATTTCAGTTATGAAGATCACGTCATTATCCATGTCGTGATGCAAGGCAAGAAACGTCTTTGGCAAGCCATGGAGATGAAAGAGGAACTCCTAGCGAAGGAGGAAATGGATGAAAAGACAGGCCACCTGCTCGCAGAACTAGAAATTACCATTGCTGAAGAGGATGGGTATAGCGCTGAGGCCTTTGCCGCAGAGTTATTGGCAGGGCTGGGAATTAGCGTTAATTATCACCATGAAAAGATGAGGGCTCTTTCTGGAGGCTTCAAACTACGTGTTTTGCTAGCCCAAGTTCTTTTTAGTGATCCAGACCTATTGCTGCTTGACGAACCAACAAACCATCTCGATATCATTTCTATTCGATGGCTGGAAGAATTTCTAAGAGACCAGTTTCAGGGAACACTGATTTACATATCCCACGATCGTGATTTTCTGAATGCTACCGCTACACACATTGTCGATATTGATTATGAGGAGGTAATTCCATATACCGGAAACTACGAGCGATTTCTCGCTGCAAAGGAATTAGAGAGTTCCCAACGTCAAAAAGAAATTGAGAGCGTTGAGCGCAAAGCTGCAGAAATGCAGGCATTTGTGGACAGATTCAAAGCTAAGGCAACAAAGGCTCGGCAGGCTCAATCACGTGCAAAAATGATTGATCGACTCGAAGTACCGGAAACAAAACTTTCTTCAAGGGTGTCGCCAACACTTAGGTTTCAGCAAAAACGGCCTTCTGGAAAAGTGGTATTAACACTGAAAAATATTCAAAAAGCTTTTGGTACTCTGAAAGTACTCAATGGCATTGATACGACGATTGAGCGAGGCGAGAAGGTTGCCCTGATTGGTCCTAATGGTATTGGAAAGTCTACCCTACTCAAAATTGCTTTGGGACAAATGGAACCGAATAACGGAGAAAGTATCTGGGGATACGAAGCCCAAGTCTGCTACTTTGCCCAAGATCATCATGATTTGCTGAAAGACAGAACGAGCGTATACGACTGGCTATATGCTCAGGCCCCTCATGAAACTGTAGGGACCATAAGAGGCCTTCTTGGCCAAGTGTTGTTTACTGGTGATGAAGTTAAAAAAAGTGTCAATGCATTGAGTGGAGGGGAATCAGCGAGACTATTGTTTGCGAGGATGATGCTCGAGAAGGGGAATGTGCTTGTTCTGGATGAGCCAACAAATCATATGGATCTTGAAGGAGTAGATGCTCTTGCCGATGCGTTGCAAAAATTTGAAGGGACTGTAATTGTCGTCAGCCATGATCGACACTTCGTTAGCAAAGTGGCGACACACATTCTTGAACTAACTCCAACGGGGGCGAGAGACTATTCCGGCCCTTACCAAGAATATCTGGAAAGATTTGGAGATGACTATTTGAATCGCGATCTCACTTCATTGCACCACCAAAAGCCCAGCCAAACTCAAAGTAAAAATACCCAGAAAACGAAGACACCAATCAGTCATGAAGAACGCAAACTTCAGAAGCAGCGCATTAATCAACTTCAACGAGCAGTAGAACAACTTGAGCGAGAAATCGCTAAAAACGAAGACCAACTTCAAGATATTGAAGAGCATTTTGGTATGGAGGGATACTTTCAATCTGCAGATCCAGTCGAAATTCAGAAACTTCAAAAAAAGCAGGAAAGCGTGCAAAAGATGCTTACTCAACATCTGCAGAATTGGGAGGCAACTAGTCTTGAATTAGAGGAATTACGTCAAACTGCCTAATTCATGCAGAATGGTTGGAATAAGCTTTACGAGAATCACTGTGCCTTGAGGATTTCAAATCGTGCTGTATGGTTTCAGAATTCATATAATTGTTCTAGAAACGTTCTCTTCCAAACCCAGAATACTCTCCTTTCATCAATCTTCCTGAGTTCTTCAGAGTGTCCTCAGCTAACCAAATAAGCTAATATCAAATGACTGATCAACCGAATGAATCTACAGCTAAGGTTACGGAACGTGAGCTATTAGTTCAGACTCTGCGGTTGCAGGAGCAGGCCTCTGTCTCAAATATCTCTCAACTGGTTGAGTGTAGGAAACAACTAGAGCTTGCCCGACTACAATGTCAGATGCTGCAAAACACCATTGCACGCAGTGAAGAGGGTGAACTCGTTGATGAGGTCAGAGAACTTTTGTCTCAGGAACAACTCAATCTAGAGGGTTTAACCTACGACTACATGCTTTTGCTAGAGGAAGAACGTCAGTGGCTCATGCTTTTTGTTCGATGTTTTGATGAAATGAATTTTCCCGAACAAGGCCTCTGGAAAAGTTTCTTTGATGAGGTCATGGAAGAGAAAGACTTTGAGTACCGGCAATTTTTCAACAAAAGAAAAGAATCCCTCGAGGGCATGAGACAGCAAAATCTTGCAGCAGTTGCCCCAGAGGACTCTGATGTTGAGGAAACGCCTGTAGACCCAACTTCTACCGGTTGATTTTCCATGCGCATACAGGGGCTGCGCATCGCCGGATTCAAATCATTTTGCCATCCCACCTCCTTCACTTTCCAACATAACGGGGTCACCATTGTTGTGGGCCCCAATGGGTGTGGAAAATCCAATGTCGTTGACTCCATCCGCTGGGTACTTGGTGAACAAAGAGCCAAGCAACTGCGCGGAGGTTCCATGGAAGACGTCATTTTTGCCGGAAGTGCCTACCAGAAACCATTGGGTATGGCCGAAGTTACTCTTACCTTTACAAATCCTGCCGGCGACACACTTCCCAAATATCGTGAATACAGTGAAATTGAAATAACTCGGCGCCTCTATCGCTCCGGTGAGAGCCAGTACTTGATCAATAAAACCCCCGTTCGATTGCTTGATATTCGCGAACTTTTTATGGATACCGGAGTCGGTGGAGGAACAGGTTATTCAATTATCCAACAGGGTAAGATCGAGGAGATGATCAATGCAAGACCTGAAGAAAGAAGAAATTTCATTGACGATGCCGCTGGTATCGTCAAGTTTCGACTCAAGCGACAATCTGCTGAAAAGCGTCTTGATGAAACTCGCCAAAATTTACTTCGGGTCGATGATGTTCTACAAGAGTTGGATCGGCAGGAAGAAGGTCTGAAAGACCAAGTGGAACAAGCCAGACTATATCTGAAACTGAGGGAGGACATCAGGAAAGCTGAGTTTCAGTTAATCTTGTATCGTTGGAACCAAGCAAAACAACGTGAGGAGGATGCCAAATCAAGAATAGCAATCACTGAGGCCACACAAACTGAAGAGCAATTGACCAAACAAACTAGAGTGACCGAATTAGAGACACTGGGTCTTGAGATCACTTTGTCAGGCGAAAAGCTAGCCGCAACTCGTAATGAAATGTTTTTGGTTGATAAGGAACTGCAGGATGCTGAGAGCCAAAGACAATTGATCTCTCAGGGGATTCAAAACTCTGATGAGAGAATTCAGCAGCTAATTGATGACAATCAACAACTGGAAGAAGCTCAAAATGAGTTAAAACTGGAAGCAACAGAAGATCAACTTGAGATGGAGAGCCTCCAAAAAAATTATCAGCTATTTGCAGAAGCACTTCAAAAGTTGGAAAGCGATCGCCTCCAAGAAAACGAAGCTTTGGCGTCACAGAACAATCTGCTTCGAGACTTACAGCAGAGCTTACTACAAACTCATACGAAATTGACGAATGCGACCAACCAGCAAAATTTTGTGATCGAGCGACTTGAGCAACAGCAGACTCGTTTGATTGAACTGAGAGAACAACACGTTCAGGCTCAGCATCATGTGCAAGAGGCTCGACAAAAATTGAGCAGATCTAGTGGAAGAACTAGTGTACTTGAGGAAGAACAAGAGCAATTACATGAAGAATTAAAAGATCTTAGGCTCGAGCACGATGAACAGCAGGAAGTGCTAGAGGAACGCCGCAATCAATTGAAATCCTTGCTCAGTGAGTTTCAGAAACTCCAATCTCGTCTGAATTCACTTCGGGAAATTCAAGAGCGCTATGAAGATTTCAGTGATAGCGTTCAACAGTTATTGAGATATTTTCAGCAACATCCAGCAGAAAAAGAAAAGATTGGCTTTCTGGGAATATTTGCAGACTTCGCCTTCTTGAATACTGAAAATCCCAAAATCCTAGCCCCAATTCTTGAGAACATACTCGATTGGGTCATCTTGTCCTCTATTCAGGACATCCCCAAACTGGAAAAACTTTGCCAAGAGCAGAATTTCAGTCGATTAGAGATTCTAACATTGGATCGCTTTCCACCCCTCAATGAAATCTCCTCGTCAAGCCCAATCACCGATAAGTTGATCCAATGTAAGCCACCCCTTCAAGAGTGGGGAAATCGCTGGTTTCAACAAATAACCTTTGCAGAGGAAAATGAATCTATTTTCGAGGAAGCCCTAGATAAGTGGCAGAGCAACGCTGGATCTAGAGCCTGGGTTTCTTCGGCAGGAACATATCTTCCAGCCTTTGGGGGAATCAAGTGTGGACGACCTGCAAAAGCATCTTTTGGCTTCCTTCAAAGGCAGCAAGAAATAGAGTTACTTCAAAGTAAAACACGAGTTGAAGAAGATAGAATTCAAGCACTGGAAGAGGGCCTAGAAAGTCTTGAAGAAGAGAGTCAAGAGCGGGAACTTGAAATCCAAGATTTGTTAGACCGACTTCACGAAATTCAACTAGACCTTACCCGCCTTCAGCAAGAACAGGAGCACAATCAACGAGAGGTATTTCGAACCGAAGAGAGTTTAAAGATGATTGAACAAGACGGTATCCGTTTAAATACCGAGCAAGAACGTCTTGAAAACCAAAAACTGGAAATTCAACTAGAATTCACCCATCAGGAGGAACGTCGGCAACACTTAGAGAATGAAGTAGCGGCACAACAGGAACAGATTCAAATCCAACAACAAAATCTTAATGAAGTCAGTGAAGAACATACTCGCTTACGTCTGCAAATAACTGAATCTACAGAGCAAATTCGAAACATCAAAGGAAATTTAGAACGTAATCAGCGAAATCAATCAGAGATTGAAAGTAGACGCCAACGAATTTTGGAAGCACTAGAATTGGCAAAATCAAAAAGCCAAGAAGGTCAACTGCGCATCAAGGAACTGGATACTCTAATGCCAACTCTATTGAAAAAAAGGTTGAGGTTGGATGAAAAAATCAAAATGGACACCAAAATCTATGAGCAGAAGAACCAGCTACATAGCGATTTGACAAAAAGACTTCAAGAAGTGCAAAAAGTTCTGGAAAACCTGCTTCAACAGATTCATCAGCAAAGGATTGAACAGACTGAGCATCGTTTACAAAGAGAACAATTGGAAGAACAGCTCTCTGATAAGTGGGATTTTGACCCGGAAAGTAATTTGAGTGAGGCTCTAGCAGAGATCGATGAAACTTCTCTGGTGAATGGGTTGAGGAAGCAACGCCAACAACTGGAAGCGATCGGCAATGTAAATCTGGCAGCCCCGGCAGAATACGACTTGCTGATGGAACGGCTGGAATTTTTGCAGAGCCAATCATCCGACCTTACACAAGCTGCTGAAGACCTGGAGAAAACGATTCGGGAGATAAATATTGAATCCCGAAGACGATTCAAGGAGATGTTTGAAAAAGTAAATAACCAGTTTGGTGCTCTGTTTTCTCAGCTTTTTGGAGGAGGTGAGGCACGAATGGTACTGACTGAGAGTGAGGATGTTCTTGAAAGTGGAATTGAAATTTTTGCTCAACCTCCCGGTAAGAAATTACAAAATCTTAACCTACTCTCAGGTGGGGAAAAAGCATTAACTGCCATCTCTCTCGTCTTCGCAATCTTCTTGATCAAGCCAAGCCCATTCTGTGTTTTAGACGAGGTTGATGCTCCCCTTGATGATGCAAATGTTGTTAGATTCAACCAACTCATCCGACGCCTAACCACCAATTCTCAATTTGTTGTTATCACACACAATAAAAAAACAATGGAAATTGGCGATGCACTGTATGGAGTCACGATGGATGAACCTGGGGTTTCCAAGACAGTATCCGTCCGATTTGAAGAAGCAGATCGTCTTAGTGCCTAGTAAATGGCTGCTAAATAGGAAATCGCTTTGACTGTCGCAATCCAATGGAAAAAGAATATTGAAACACCAGATTGGGCTACTGAATTGATAGCGGTCATGGAGTTTCTACTTACCAAATTGTTCGAAAAAGAGCGCACTGTTTCAGTCTACATCACGGACGCAGTTGAGATGCAACTATTAAATGTAGAATATCGAGGAAAGGATAGTAGTACTGATGTGCTCTCCTGGTCTTATTATGAAGAGGACCATTCAGCAGTCCATGTTGGGGATCTTGCAGTCAGTTGGGATGATGTTTGCGAACAAGCAGATACCAATGGATGGGATGCAAAGACTGAGATGATTCGAATGTTGGTCCATGGCTGCTGTCACTTATACGGGTTAGACCATGAGAGGTCCAAAGATGAAGAGATAGAAATGCTAGCTTTGGAGGAACAACTGCTGACACACCTTGGCCTACCTGGATTGTACGACAAATCTCCGCTCTCCTAGAAACTTCATTTTCTGCGCTTTTCAGCAGGACTTTCATCGCCATCCTTGCTATGTTTAAATGTTTTCTGCCCGTTACTTGTCCTTGAAAAGGTTCTTGGGCAACTTTTCGGTGCAGCTTTTCGTAATCGAAATTTTGTAGAGCGGAGGCTTGTTATGGCAGAGACGAGCGCAACAGAAGTATATGATGTTCCTTCCAACTTTCAGGATGCCCTGATTAATGAGGAACAATATCAACAAATGTATCAGGAATCTGTTGAGAATTCTGAGAGTTTTTGGGCCAAGCAAGCTGAACGAATGTATTGGTTCAAAAAGTGGGACAAGGTCAGAGAAGTTGATTTCAATACCGCGAGTATCAAGTGGTATTTGGGTGGAAAAATTAATGTTTCTTACAACTGTCTTGATAGGCATCTGGACAGCCCAAGAAAGAATCAGGCAGCCCTCATCTGGGAATCTGATGATCCCACAAAATGCCGTACATACACCTACCAGCAACTCCACCGAGAAGTCTGCCGTTTTGCGAATGTATTGAAAAAACATGGGGTTCAGAAAGGTGATCGGGTCGTCTTGTATATGCCCATGATCCCAGAACTCCCCATCGCAATGCTTGCATGTACAAGAATCGGTGCGGTCCATTCGATTGTTTTTGGTGGATTCAGTGCTGATGCTTTAAGAAACCGAATTGACGATTGTGCACCTGCTGCTGTCGTGACAGCAGATGGAGGTTTCCGGGGAAATAAAGCTGTCCCCCTGAAGCCAAACTGTGATCAGGCAATGGAAGGATTTGACTACATAAGGAGTTGCATCGTCGTTAATCATTCAGGCACTACTGTCGAGATGAACTCCAATCGTGACCATTGGTGGCATACCGAGATTAATGGTGATGATATTTCCAGTATCTGTACTGCTGAAGAAATGGATTCTGAAGATCCCCTCTTCATTCTCTACACATCTGGGTCTACTGGAAAACCAAAGGGAGTGATGCACACCACTGGTGGCTACATCACCTACGCTTCGATGACCCACAAATATGTTTTTGACTACCGTGATGGAGAAACCTACTGGTGTACGGCTGATATTGGCTGGGTAACTGGTCACTCGTATATCATCTATGGTCCTCTAGCGAATGGTGCCAGTTCCGTGATGTATGAAGGTGTGCCCAACTATCCAGACTGGGGTCGGTTTTGGGATGTTGTCGAAAAACACCAAGTCAACATCTTCTACACTGCCCCAACAGCGATTCGAGCTATTGCAAAAGAGGGTGACGATTTTGTTAATAAACGAGATCTCAGTTCATTGCGCCTGCTCGGTACCGTAGGAGAGCCTATCAATCCAGAAGCATGGCAATGGTATCATCGGGTTGTAGGGAAAGAGCGATGCCCAATTGTGGATACCTGGTGGCAGACAGAAACAGGTGGGATCTTGATTACCCCATTGCCAGGTGCGACGAAGCTAAAGCCTGGCTCAGCGACGAAGCCCTTCTTCGGAGTTCAACCCGTCATTGTTGATCCTCAAACAGGAACTGAACTGGAGGGGGCAACCGAAGGGGCTCTTTGTATCAAGGATTCCTGGCCCGGACAAATGCGTGGTGTTTATGGAGATCCAGAGCGCTTCTTCAATACCTACTTTATCCAATATAAGGGGATGTACTTCACAGGAGATGGAGCAAGGCGTGATGAAGATGGCTACTATTGGATTACTGGTCGAATTGATGACGTGATCAATGTCTCTGGTCACAGAATGGGGACAGCAGAAGTAGAATCTGCACTTGTACTTCATCACGACGTAGCAGAAGCAGCAGTTGTGGGCTTCCCTCATGAAATCAAGGGGCAGGGTATATATGCCTACGTAACTCTCAACAGTGGCGTTGAACCGACGGATACTTTACGGACTGATTTGGTCAAGCTAGTCCGCAAGGAAATTGGACCAATTGCAACGATTGATGCGATCCAATGGGCTCCAGGTCTTCCCAAGACTCGCAGTGGCAAGATTATGAGGAGAATCTTGCGTAAGATTGCTGAAAATCAAGTCTCCAGTATTGGTGACACCTCCACTCTCGCAGATCCCTCAGTTGTAGAAAACTTGATTGAGAATCGAATTTCTACAGAAAAATAATAGAATTGCAACTTTAATTGCTTTCTGTCATAATAATTGTTATTTACCTTCCTTTCAGCGTCTCCTGTGTTGGAGACGCGTCCTGAACCAGCCTGAATTCAAATCTAGGAGAATTGCGTGGGGGAGAGCGTAGTAATTGTTGCTGCCGCAAGGACGGCAGTTGGTAGTTTCAATGGCAGCCTAGCAGGAATCAGTGCTGCCGACTTAGGTGCGATTGTCATTCGGGATCTCTTGAAAAAGACAAACCTGGCACCCGAAGCGATTGACGAAGTTATTCTCGGCCAAGTGCTAACGGCCAGTACGGGCCAAAATCCAGCTCGACAAGCGGTTATCAAAGCTGGATTGCCCCAGGCAACACCTGCTTTGACAATTAACAAGGTGTGTGGAAGCGGCTTGAAAGCTGTCCACTTGGCTGCGCAAGCCATCAAGTGTGGCGATGCCGATGTTATAATTGCGGGTGGTCAAGAAAATATGAGCCAAGCCCCACATGCTCTTCCCAACTCACGAAATGGACAGCGTATGGGTGATTGGCAAATGACGGATACCATGATCAAAGACGGACTTTGGTGCGCATTTAACGACTACCATATGGGCATCACAGCTGAAAATGTCGCAGATCGTTATGAAATCAGTAGAGATGAGCAGGATACATTCGCTTTGAGATCTCAGAACTTAGCTGAGGAAGCGCAAGCTGCTGGACGATTTCAGGAAGAGATTGTGCCTGTGGAAATTCCACAGCGTAAAGGAGACCCCATCGTTTTCCAGGATGATGAATTTATTCGCAAGGGAGCTACGATTGAAAGTATTCAAAAGGTTCGACCAGCCTTTAAAAAGGATGGTTCTGTTACAGCTGCTAATGCTTCTGGAATCAATGATGGTGCTGCGGCTGTCGTTGTCATGTCAGCTAGTAAAGCCAAGGAACTTGGATTGACCCCCTTGGCAACCGTTAAGGCTTATGCAAGCGCTGGAGTTGACCCAGCAATTATGGGTACTGGTCCAATTCCTTCCTCACAAAAGTGTCTTGAAAAGGCAGGTTGGACAGTCGGGGACTTAGATTTGATTGAAGCAAATGAGGCTTTTGCTGCACAAGCATTGGGAGTTGCCAAAGAACTCCAGTGGGATGATAGTAAAGTCAACGTAAATGGAGGTGCGATTGCCATTGGACATCCAATTGGAGCTTCCGGTTGCCGAGTGTTGGTTACACTCCTTCACGAAATGAAACGTCGAGATGCTAAAAAAGGACTAGCGACCTTGTGCATTGGAGGAGGTCTTGGTGTCGCATTGGCAGTAGAACGGTAAACAAATTTCTCAAAAATTTGAGGTTGATTTTTAAGAGTTAATTTACAAACGAGGTTGTATGAATCTAGAAGGAAAAGTCGTAGTTACTACAGGGGGTGGAAGAGGCTTAGGACGCGCATTTGCTTCAGAACTTGCGGATAAAGGAGCAAACTTAGCTCTGGTTGATCTGAACCAAGATGATTTAAATGCCACGAAAGAGATGGCCTTAGCGAAGGGAGTCAAAGCTCAAACCTACGTCACTAATGTAGCCAAAGAGGCTGAAGTCGTTTCCCTATTTGATCAAATCGTCAAAGATTTTGGTCAAGTTGATGGGCTAATAAACAATGCCGGAATCACACGAGATGGACTCATTGTTCGCAAGAAAAAGATTAAGGACGAAGCTGGTAATGTTACTGGTGAGGAAATTCAAAAGATGTCCTTACAAAATTGGCAACTAGTCATTGATGTCAACCTAACAGGAGTATTCCTTTGCGCCCGTGAGTTTTTTGAAAAACAACTTCAATTGGGTGGCAAAGGTGTTTGCATCAACATTTCTAGTATTTCAAGAAATGGGAATATGGGCCAAACTAACTATACAGCCACAAAAGCTGGTGTAGCGGAAATGACTGTGACATGGGCCAAGGAAATGGCGCAACATGGAGTACGTTGCGCTGCAATCGCACCAGGTTACATCAACACAGAAATGGTTGCTGCGATTCGTGAAGACGTGAAGCAGAAGATCATTGATCAAGTGCCAATTCGTAGACTTGGTGAACCCTCAGAAATCGCAAGAACAGCTGTCTTCATTCTAGAAAATGATTACATCACCGGTAGGGTCATTGAAGTTGATGGTGGACTTAGAATTTGATTTCCAGAAACAAAAAAATTCTGCACTCTCTACAAAATCGAGAATGTGGGAATGCAGCATTACAGCTAAGCAATTAATGATAGGAGCTGTTCGATGAATACTCAGACACAGGGGATCAATCAGGAAAAAATGCAGGAATTCTTTGGCAGTATGATTTCCAAGATGAACGAGCAAGGCACTGAAACTGATCCATTCGGAGCACTGAAATCCCTGCAACAAGTCGCCGAAGCTTGGGCGAAGAATCCGCAAGAATTGAATCAGTCCATGCAGAATTGGAGTCAGAAGATCGGCGAAGTCAACATGAAAGTGTGGAACGAGTTCGTAAATAAATCCAAAGAATCTATCGAGAAGGGAGAGTTTGGCAAAATTCCAACACTTGAAGAGTTGCCCCATTTCAGATGGATTCAGGAATATTATAAACTCTACTCTGAATTCCTCCAAGAAAGCATTCAGCAGACCCCCAATGTCTCAGATCGGACAAAAGACAAGGCCAGGTTCTGGACAGAACAAATGGTAAGTGCGATATCGCCAAACAACTACTTCTGGACTAACCCAGGAGCCATTCGTGAATTCATTGATACCGAAGGAAAAAGTCTTGTCAAAGGATTTGAAAATTGGGTGAAAGACTTCCAAGACCAAATGCCACAAATGGTCGACAAGTCCGCTTTTGAAGTCGGAAAGAACTTGGCGAACACACCAGGTAAGGTTGTTTATCGAAATGACCTGATGGAATTGATCCAGTATGAAGCCAATACTGATCAAGTACACCAAACTCCTGTACTGATCACCCCACCCTGGATCAACAAGTTCTACATTCTTGACCTAAATGAGAAAAAGAGTTTTGTCAGAAATCTAGTGAACAATGGCTTCACAGTTTTCATGATTAGTTGGAAGAACCCAACGACGGAACTACGTAACACGAGTCTTGATGACTACATGTTAATGGGCCCCGTGGAGGGAATGAGAGTTGTCCAGGAAATCACTGGAACAGAAAATATTCATGCTGTTGGATACTGTATTGGAGGTTCTTTACTGGCTACCACTATGGGCTGGTTGAACGGTCCTCAGGAAAAGGTAAAGAATCTTTTTACAAGTTTCACACTACTGACTACTTTGGTAGATTTCTCCAAACCAGGTGATCTTGGGCTCTTCGTAGATGAAGACTCAATGAAATTTGTTGAGAAGATGATGGCTGAGAAAGGATACTTAGACGGCAAGCAGATGGGGACTACCTATCGAATCATGAAAGCAGATGGTCTTGTTTGGAATTACGTGGTGAACAACTATCTTTATGGCAAAACTCCTCCACCAATTGATATGCTCTTCTGGAATGAAGATTCCACTCGGCTACCAGAAAAGGCTCACTCCTTTTACTTGCGAGAGTTCTATATTAATAACCATCTCTGCCAAGGAAAACTAGAATTGGCAGGGCAAAAAATCAACCTTGGCGCAATCAATCAACCGCTGTATTCAGTTGCAGCTGAGAAAGACCACATTACTCCATGGGACCAAGTATTCAAAACTGGACTCAATACAGGTGGACAAGTACGTTTTGCCCTATCAACATCTGGGCACATCGCTGGAGTGGTTAACCCACCTCTTAACCCGCCAAAGCGAGCTTACTGGGCTGGACCTGTTACTAAAACTGATCAAGATCCGATGATTTGGCAGAAAAATGTCCAACAAGTTCCCGGAAGTTGGTGGCAAGATTGGATTCCTTGGCTACAAGGTCAATGCGGTGATAAAGGAGATGTACCTACGATGGGCAGTAAAAAGTATAAGTTGCATGGAGATGCCCCTGGCACTTACGTAAAAGAGAAATGATAAGACTATGATAAAGGACCAATTTCTTGGTTGAATTGGTCCCTGTGACTACTACCAAATCCTTAAATTAGACTACCGTGCGCACCATTTCAAAAATTTTTATCATAATATTTTTAAACGCAGGGACAGTTCTCTCAAGTGATGAGGTCAGAGTATCTAACCCCCAAATAAATTTTCTCAAGTACTATCGCGAAGCCCATTACAACTTAAAACTGATTGATCTAGAATCTCAACTTAATGAGAAACTTGAATTAGTGCAACAACCTGAGCGTAGAGCTATGAAAGCACTAATCTCTTATAGTAAGTTTGCTATGAATTTTGGGAGAAATATTGACGAGAAATACTATAAAGAATTTCTTGAGGATGTTAATGAGGCAATTGAATCGCTGGAAGCTTTATCAAGCCAAAAACCAAACAACATAAGCTTGAAGCTTAATCTTGGATTACTGTACGGACTTAAAGGAGGTGTGGCATTAGGTTACCAAAAAGACTATTTTGATGCTTATATATTTGGTGTTAAAGGTGTTCAGTTGCTTGATGATGTTTACAAAAATAATACACAACTTATAGATATAGAGCTAAGTAAGGGGATTCTTAAACTGATGATTGCTCAGTCGACATGGTATGTTAGATGGTTAGCTCCTTTGATTGTTGAATCTGGTTCAATTTTTGAAGGTGTCAATCATTTAGATAAGGTAGTTGAAAAAGGTGAATATGTTTCAGATGAGGCATCCCTGGCACATGTATTATTGTTATGGGGTGATATTGAAAAAAATTACTTACGTAAATCTCTGTCAAGACTAGAAAAATTTACTGAACAATATCCTGAGAATATTCAAATTTATATTGCACTGGCTAGAGGCTTTTGGCTAGCTAATGAATACGAAAAATCAAATTTCTATGCACTTCAAGGTATAATCAAAATTCAAAGACATAACAGTGTTTTCATGCGAAAACACGGAGTAACGATGCAATCTTTCCTCTTATATTGGCATTATAGATACCTCGCAGAAAAAAAAGAATGGCTCAAATTATTGCGGCAGACTGAGCAGAGATCCGAATTACCTATACAATCAACTTTTAAAGCTGTAGCGCTATGGAATATGGGGCAATACAAAAGTTCCAAAGAGTTGGCTGAACAAACACTTGGAAATCTTAAAGAAACAGAACTAGAAATGCCATTATTCATTGTACCATTCTTATTTGACCTCAAACCAACCCTTCAAAGTATTGTTGAAGACAAAATCCTTGGACAAGATTGAAATGAGCAAAGCTTCAGTTGTTATTGTGGGCGGAGGTATCGTTGGACTCGCAACAGCATGGCAGTGGGGTCGATCTCATCCAAATGAATCTCTAATTTTACTGGAAAAAGAAGATTCTATTGCGAAACACCAAACAGGTCACAACTCCGGTGTTTTGCACTCTGGCATTTATTACAAACCCGGTTCAATGAAGGCGATTAATTGCCGACAAGGCAAAAAATTAATGGAAAAATTCTGTAGAGATGAAGAAATCACATACGAAATCTGCGGGAAAGTGATTGTTGCTACTAGAGAAGAAGAAATGCCAGCACTTGAACAAATTTTTTCTCGTGGACAAGCCAATGGAGTAAACTGTAAAAAAATTGATCAATCACGTCTGAAGGAATTAGAACCCCATGTAAACGGGATCAGTGGGATTCATGTCCCAGAAGCAGGAATTGTAGACTACAGTGAGGTTTGCGTTAAGCTGCAGAAAAAAATCCAGGAGCAAGGAAATCAGATTATCTGTTCAGCCAAGGTTCTCAACATTCACCAATCCAATTCTGAAATTATTCTTGAAACAACTATCGGTGAAGTGCGAGGTAACTATCTCGTTAACTGTGCTGGGCTATACTCTGATAAAGTAATGGGTCTTACTAGTCAAAAGACCGAAATGCAGATCGTGCCGTTCCGAGGGGAGTACTACTACGTCAAACCAGAAAAGGAATACTTGTGCAAAAATCTGATTTATCCTGTTCCTGATCCAGCATTCCCTTTTCTAGGAGTCCACTTCACACGAATGATTCATGGTGGCTTGGAATGCGGTCCAAATGCCGTTTTAGCTTTTGCAAGAGAGGGCTACAAGCGGAGTGATTTGAACTTCTCTGAGCTTTTGGAAACTTTGAAATTTACTGGATTCCAAAAGCTCGCTTTAAAATACTGGCAGATGGGAATGGGTGAGATGTGGAGGTCCTGGTACAAGCCAGCCTTCGTAAAGGCCTTACAGCGACTGGTACCAGAGATTACTGCTGAAGACTTGATCGTTGCTCCAGCTGGAGTTCGTGCCCAGGCTGTTACTAAGGATGGTAGTCTAGTTGACGATTTTTTGATTGATGAAACAGAGAATATTTTAAACATCTGTAATGCACCCTCACCGGCTGCAACAGCTTCACTTAACATCGGAAGGCTGGTTTCAGAGAAATTAGCTACTCGTTTTGTATGATCAGCTAATCACTCGATCAGGCAATTCTTTGCGGATCTCTTCTTTCTGTTCCGTAGTGAAAAGAAGCCAGTTGGCAATTTCCTCAAGACTTCTTCGGCACCCTAAACAATGTGTTCTAGCTGAATTTAAACTACAAATTCCGCAGCAGGGAGAAAGTGACTTATCGCTCATTTGGGGATCGCAATCGCTGAGGCTTCATAGCAAATTTGATCTCCTCGAGTATACCGATTGACAGCCTGCGTTTGGATCACATATCTACTTCCACTCCCTAAAATCCCTCGTAAGTGATACTCTGCAGTTTTCTCAGCATCTTCCTTGGCATCTCTGTCATCAAGGGCACAGGCATTCCCTGTTGAAATCACATTACTTCCGCCTTGGTCTACCACTGCTCTTGATGGATTGTATTGATTGCGGAATTTTTCAGCCACATCACTACATCCAGTAGCCAGTAGCCCAACGACTAAGATTTTCAAAATTTTTTTAGCGAACATAGGGACTGTCCAACACGAAATCTAAATTACTGGTGCCCAATGGAACCAGACCTTTTGATCTACCGATCAACTCACCTTCTGCAGCTTGAAATGGCTGATCATCTTTATCTGTTAAAATCCTGAGAGAATAAGGCCCTACCAAGTCTGCAGTCCCCATAGCATTAGAGGGCCCAATCTGAAATTCCATTGGGAAAGAGGGTGACTCCACGAATTTAAATGCAACCGGTCTACCTTGGCCAGGATCAAACAACATGATAATCAACTTATCGGTAGGAGAAACTTGATTCAATAAATCTGGTGAAACTCGAACAGTGCCCTGAATGCTATCTTCTGGTTTATCAGCCGGCTGAGATGATTTTAGAAGTTCTTGCGGGAAGGAATTAAATGGGCGGTCTAACTCATAGGTAAATGATTCAGTACCCAAAGAAAGTGGCTGGGTCAAAGCTCCGATCAGTTCTCCAGGGCTTGGCAAGTTCGGATTGCCATCCCGATCTGTGAAAATGAGCAAGCGATAGGAACCTTGTAAACTTGCTTCAGGACCCGCATCAGACTGTCCAATCGAAAATGTAATCGGAGGGAGAAAAGGGTTGATCATGTGCTGAGCAACCGGGGTCAGTGTATCTGGATCGAAGAGGATAAGGTAGGCATTGTCTGTTTTGACAACTCCACCCGTAACACGAGGAGCTGTCTTAATGGTTCCACTTATAGATGTTCGAATTTGAGTTTCATTCCGAGCTATTTCCTGCCAAAGAGCATATCCAATCAGAACCACAATCCCGATTGTAATACTAGAGTAAATGAGGACATTTCGTCCTTTCATGCGAGAACTTCTGCTTGTGGCGAAGTAGGTAGCGCAGATTCTCCCATCAGATATTGATCAATGGATCGGGCCGCTTCCCGTCCTTCCCAAATTGCCCAAACCACCAGAGATGCCCCTCGTTTGGCATCACCCGCAGCAAAAACTCCTTCTTCTGATGTCTGGAACCGATTGTCTGCATGAATCGAGTACATCGGTTGTTGTCCATCTTCCAACATCTTCAGCGTTTCACTCGCAGCAATTGCGTCTTTCCGGCCTCGCATACTAATTTTTACACCCAAATCATTCACCAACCCCGAAACAGTTGGCCCAATGAATCCCATTGCTAGCAAAATTAGGTCAACATCAATCGTAAATTCTGTGCCTTCCAGACGTTTCATGACATTACGACCCTCTTCTTGTTTCCACTCGACCCGAACCGCCTGCAGTCCTTTGACTGCACCATTTTCATCACCAATCACTCTTTCAGTTAGAATGTTAGCTCTACAATCTGGGTCTACCTCTTCATGCACGGGAGTAGGGCGCGGCTGCATGTTAACAATTTCAAACTGATAAACACGTCGATCAGCTCCTTGTCTGTTCAAATTTCCTAAACAGTCTGCAGCAGTAAATCCTCCACCTAAAATTGCTACTCGCTTCCCTTGGGCTTGAACTGCATACGGCTTTGGAGAATCACCCGCTACGAATTGATTGCGTTGAGGTAAATAATCCATCGCATAGTGAATGCCATTCAATTCCTTGCCCTCGGTTGTCAATTCTCTTTTTTGTTGAGCACCCGTTGCCAGGAGGATGGCGTCATATTGTGACCTAAGCTCCTTCGTGCTGATGTCTTTCCCAACGTGACAGTTTGTGATGAAGCGTACCCCTTCAGCCTGCATCTGGTCTACTCGACGTTGAACGTTAATCTTTTCCAATTTGAAGTCTGGAATACCATAGATTAGGAGTCCGCCAAGTCGATCAGACTTTTCGTAAACTGTCACTTCGTGACCAGCTCTTCGAAGCTGTTGTGCGGCCGCTAAACCAGCAGGGCCTGATCCGATCACAGCAACTTTTTTCCCTGTGAGCTTTTTCGGTGGTTGAGGTTTGATCCAGCCTTCTTGCCATCCACGATCAGCGATATGTTTTTCAATCTGCTCGATTGTGACAGAATTTTTCTTACGATGTCGCTCTTCTTCATCAAGCGTGTAATACGCATTGAGAACACAAGATTCCTCACAAGGTGCTGGGCAGATACGGCCAGTAAATTCTGGAAAATTATTGGTGCTGTGAAGGGTATCAAGAGCTTCCCGCCAATGGCCACGATAGACGAGGTCGTTCCAATCAGGAATTTGATTACCTAGCGGACAACCGTTGTGACAGAAAGGGATGCCACAGTCCATACAGCGGGAGGCTTGCACTTTAATTTCCGACTCGGAGTAGTGCACATCGTATTCACGAAAATCCCGAATTCTCTCAGCAATTGGACGTCTTGGAACGTCTTGTTTGGAGTGCTCTAGAAATCCTGTGTCATTACCCATTTATTCTCTCCGTCAGGCAGCCTGTGAATTCATTTGTTCGAGAACCAGTCTATATTCTGTAGGCATCACTCGGACAAATTTTTGTAGGGTGTTGTCCCAGTCTTCCAACAGTTTGCTGGCTCGCTCACTTTGAGTGTACTGCAGATGCCGTTGAATCATTTCCCTGACCCATTTGGCTTCGTCTACCTGGCTTACTGGGCCAAGTTCAACCATGCCTTGGTTGCAACGCTGCGTAAAATAACCTTTCTCATCGAAGACGTAAGCGATTCCTCCACTCATCCCTGCAGCAAAGTTTCGCCCTGTGTGACCAAGAACGATCACTCGACCTCCTGTCATGTACTCGCATCCGTGATCTCCCACTCCCTCCACAATGGCGTTTGCTCCACTGTTGCGGACACCAAATCGCTCTCCAGCTATCCCAGAGAAGAAAGCTTCTCCGCCGGTTGCTCCATATAAGACAGTGTTGCCAATTAGAATGTTTTCATCTGTCTTAAATGTGGACCGTTTGGGAGGGTACACTATCAGCTTTCCTCCACTAAGTCCTTTACCCGTGTAGTCGTTAGCATCACCTTCCAACTCCAGTGTGACTCCCCTCGCCAAAAACGCCCCAAAACTTTGTCCTGCTGAGCCGGTCAACTGACAATGAATCGTGTGATCAGGCAAGCCCTCAGCTCCGTGGGCTAACGCAATTTCTCCACTGAGCATCGTACCAATGGCTCGATGGATGTTCTTCACGGGCATTTCAATTCTGACAGGCTTGCGGTGTTCGATTGCTTCCTTGGCTAGAGCAATCAATTCATGGTCAATCTGTTCATTAAGTCCATGATCTTGTTCCTGCGTACAGTAGCGAGTATCCCCTTCGCCAACAGGGATTTGTTTCAGAAGATTTGAAAGATCCACATGCTTGGCTTTCCAATGGGTGATATCAGAGCGTTGTTCCAAGCAATCTGATCTCCCAACCATTTCACTAAATGAACGGAATCCACACTTTGCCATGATTTCACGAACTTCTTCTGCAACCATGAAAAAGAAGTTAATGACGTGCTCTGGTTGTCCAACAAATTTTTTGCGTAATTCAGGATCCTGGGTAGCAATTCCAACTGGGCATGTATTGAGGTGACATTTGCGCATCATCACGCAGCCAATTGTGATGAGTGGTGCGGTTGAAAAACCGAACTCTTCAGCACCAAGCATCGCTGCAATAGCCACATCACGGCCCGTTTTCAGTTGCCCATCTGTTTGTAATCGAACACGACCTCGCAAGCGATTCAGCAACAACGTCTGGTGAGCTTCAGATAATCCCAACTCCCATGGAACTCCAGCATATTTGATGGAAGTCAATGGAGAGGCACCTGTACCACCATCATGACCTGCGATCACAATCAGGTCCGCATGCGTTTTAGCGACACCTGCTGCAATGGTTCCGACACCTGCCTCTGAGACCAATTTCACCGTAATCCGAGCCTTCGGATTCGCATTCTTCAGATCAAAGATCAACTGAGCAAGATCCTCAATTGAATAGATATCATGATGAGGAGGTGGTGAAATCAGCGTAACCCCAGGCATTGAATGACGAACCTTGGCTATTTCTTGGCTGACTTTTTTTCCAGGAAGCTGCCCTCCCTCTCCAGGTTTGGCCCCTTGAGCAATCTTGATCTGTAATTCAACACAATTGACTAGATAATGAATTGTCACCCCAAAGCGCCCTGAAGCAACTTGCTTGATTCGACTCACTGGCCAGTCACCATTTTCTCTTTTGTGGAAGCGTTGAGGATCTTCACCACCCTCTCCACTGTTGCTTCTGCCACCAATGCGATTCATGGCTACTGCAAGAGTCTGATGGGCTTCACTGCTGATTGAGCCTAATGACATTGCACCAGTCGCAAAACGTCTAACAATCTCTTTTGCAGGCTCCACCTCTTCCAGAGGAACTGGAGTTCCCTGCTTAAATGTCAACAGACTGCGTGGTGTCGCTAGTCTTTGAGATTGCTCGTTGATTATGTCTGAGAACTTCTTAAAGACTTCTCTACTATTTTTCTGAGCCGCTTCTTGGAGTAACAAAGTTGTCATTGGATTGACTTGGTGGTACTCCCCTCTTCTGCGCCAGAAATATTGACCCCCAACAGACAACGTATTTTTGAGATCTGGTGTTTCAACATAAGCAGAAGCATGACGCTTCAGACATTCTTGACCAAGTACGTCAACCGTAACCCCACTGATTTTGGACGGAGTCCCAGAAAAGTATTCATGAACGACGTCCTCACTGAGACCGATGGCTTCAAAAATTTGCGCCCCACGATAACTCTGGATCGTGGAAATGCCCATTTTCGCAAAAACCTTAAACATCCCTTTGCGAATCGCTTTCAGATAATTTTTGATCGCTTTCTCATAGGTCAACTCTTCAGGGAGGGTTCCTTCTGAAAGGATCTGCTCAAAAGTCTCAAAAGCGAGGTAGGGATTAATAGCACCAACACCATAGCCGATGAGTAGACAGAAATGAGCGATTTCTCTGGCTTCTCCTGTTTCCAGAATTAGACTAGACGAACTCCGAAGTTTCTCGCGGATCAGGTGGTGGTGAACCGCACCTACCGCAATTAGTGCCGGAATAGGAACATTATCTCGACCAACTCCACGATCACTCAAAATCAAATATTCTTTACCAGATTGGATCGCTGATGCTGCTTCTGCGCAAATTCTGTCCAAGGCTTTCTGCAAGCCGCTAGCTCCTTCAGAAGCTGGGAATAGAAGCGATATTGGGGCAGCCTTTTCATGATGACGCAGCTTTGCAAACTGAGCATTAGTCAGGATCGGCCCATCTATTTTAATCAATTTTGCGTGGCCTGGCTCAGGACTCAGGATATTGCCTTCACCGCCAAGATGGCTGGTCATAGACATAACCATCTCTTCTCGAATTGAGTCGATCGGTGGGTTACTGACCTGAGCAAAGATCTGCTTGAAATACCCGTAGAGCAACTGTGGTCGATCTGAAAGCGCAGCTAATGGGGCATCGTTGCCCATAGAACCTGTGGCTTCTTCGCCATCCCGAATCATTGGAGTCAGGAGGATATTCATGTCCTCTGTGGTATATCCAAAGATTTTCTGTCTCTCCAGCAAAGTTTCTGGATCACTTTTGGGCAGGTCTGCTGGGGTGGGCAGCGAATCCAATGGGATCACGTTGTCATTTAGCCAAGCTGCATAAGGCTTTGCTCCACAGATTTCCTGCTTGAGTTCCTCGTCACTGATAATCCGGCCTAACTGCGTATCAACGAGAAACATTTTCCCTGGTTGCAGCCTTCCCTTCGAGACAATGTCCTCTGGATCAATGTCCACAGCTCCAACCTCAGAAGCCATAATTACGAAATCATTTTTGGTTACTACGTAACGGGCTGGACGAAGCCCATTTCGATCCAGAGTTGCCCCAATTTGGATTCCATCTGTGAAAGCTAGAGCAGCTGGACCATCCCAAGGCTCCATTAAATGCTCATGATACTCATAGAATGCTCTCTTCTCTGGAGACATATCTGCCTGAGTCTCCCACGCTTCGGGAACAAGCATCATCATGGCGTGAGAAAGGGAATAGCCAGAGAGAACAAGAAATTCCAACACATTGTCCAAACAGGCTGAATCACTTCCAGATGGGACAATGATTGGTAAGAGGTCACGAATATTTTCGTAAAGTGGACTCTCTAATTTTTCTTGACGGGATCGCATCCAGTTGATGTTACCTCGCAGTGTGTTGATTTCACCGTTGTGAGCAAGGTAACGAAAGGGCTGCGCCAAATCCCAACGTGGGAAGGTGTTAGTCGGGAAGCGAGTATGCGAGAGCGCGATTGCACTTACAAAGCGCTCATCTGCCAAATCCGGGAAGAAAAGATCCATCTGGTCAGCGCGCAACATCCCTTTGTAAGCCAAAGTTCTTGTGGACATACTTGTCACCACAAAATCTCTGGTATTGAGCAAAGTGTTGCGGATCTCGTTTCGTGTCACGTAAAGCAATCTCTCAAACTCCTGCTGAGTCTTGTGGCCATTCCCAGCAAGAAAGAGTTGCTTGATGACAGGCATTGCTTCAGCAGCTTGTTTTCCAACGTAATTCGTATCGATCGGCACATCCCGCCAACCCAAGCCAATCAAGTCGTTCTCACTGACAATGCTTTGGATCGCCTCCACGCAATGAAATTGCTGATTGTCATCATGAGGCAGGAACATCGTTGCTACCCCATAGCGTCCTTTAGCGGGAAGAACAAACCCCAACTTGGCTGTTTCTTCTCGCAAGAATGCATCGGGTATCTGTACAAGGATCCCAGCGCCATCACCGGTTTCTGGATCAGCACCAATAGCTCCACGATGATTCAGATTGCAGAGTAGCTGAAGTCCTTTTTTAACGATGTCGTGAGATTTCTTGTTCTTGATATGTACAATGAATCCAACACCGCAGCTGTCATGCTCGTGCTGGGGATCATACAGGCCCTGGGGCAAGGGATAGCCAAAGTTGTTCATCAGTGTCCTTGCTCGGAAGACAAATTCAGTATTCAGTTCACTAGTCGCGGCCTTCTGAGATTAGGCGTTTAATGACCAAATCGCATCAGCAAGCGTATGTTATTGAATTTTGTTCGCACGGGATTGCGATTCTGAAATTTCGCCGAGATCCGCTTAATTCTTGGGGAGATGGGATTGGCGCAAGTAGTCGATTACTCCGAAATTTTAATGAATGCCTTATATCATCCGGTCGTTTGAAACGCAATCGACAAGAATTTTCGTTATCTATTCCAAAGGCAAGTCAATAGGTGACGATGCTGGGCTGTACAGCAGTTCAAAGAGGAAGGAACCATATCAATAGCCTGAAGTACAAATTGACCTGAAAGCCATCTAATTCATGGTATTATTGCATCATGATTTCATGGAAGCGTCCCAACATGGGAAAGAACAATCCACAACGATGACGACGACTAGGTTCTGATAGATTGAATAGATTCAGATAGCCTGAGAGTTGGGCTTTGTATCGTTGCTCCATTCTACTGAAAAAGGCATTTAAATCCTCAGAGTCCATCGGTTCGCTACTTTTGTAATCAATGATCCAACGCTGGTCATGCTCATCTACAAATGTTCGATCAATAATATATCTCTTGATCCCTTTTCCTGAATCTACCACAAGCTCATACTCATTTTTTGCGAGTCGATGGTGACCCAGAATCCATCTTCCCTGCTCACTTGAAAGTGAAATATCAATGATCGATTGAAGTTGTTTCAAGGCAGCTGGAATTAGTTTATTTGGAATACCTTTCTGAACCAAAGCCCACTGCCATTTTTTTCGCATTTCTTTTGGTTTCTCAAACGACCAATTCTCAAGTCCGTCCTCCGAAATCTGTTGTAAAACCTGATGAATCTGCACTCCGATCTCCCTACGAATCCAGCTTGCTGTCCCAACCATTGAAGTAGCAGCAGTATCTTCAAAACGATCTGTTTCATCCTCACCAAGGTCATTTGGTTTGGAATTAACTTGTGAGGGTACTTCGTTTTTCAATGCTGAGTGAGGGATTCTGAGCAGCATATCTTGTTGAGCCAAAACCATCTCTGGATAGCTCTGATTTTTGATTTGATCATCAAACAAAACCTCTTTCTCAAGATGAGGCCACAAACGCCACAACAAACTCCCAGCATTGGGGGCTTTGGGCTGATCAGCATCGTCAAAGCTTACGCTGCCAAGAATGTGTAGATATTTCTTAGCGCGAGTCACAGCCACATAGAGTAAACGTGCTGATTCCAAATTGGCTTTCTGACTCTCGAGGCCCTGCAGATATGAATACAAGGGATGCTGTTTTTGCCCAGATTCTTGGATTGGAGCCAACAGCAATGAACTGGTGCCATCATTAAATGACTGTTCTTGCCACCGTAGCAAGGAAGCACCCTCTGATTTTGCATTCCGATCAAGTCCAGGAAGTATAACGGTGTCAAATTGAAGTCCTTTCGCTTTGTGCATAGTCATCACTTCAATTTGAGCTTCAGCATTTTGGGTTTGCGAATAGAGGCCTTGCATAGCTTCATCGAATCGGTCCGGCAACAACCATTTCTTCTGATCCAATTCTCCCAGTAATCGAAAGAAACTTTCGGCATCTAGCAAATCTCTTTCTTCTCGTAAAAGTTTCGGCCCTTGAAACCTCAACCAAAGGGACTCTATGGCTCCACGCAGACCAAACTGCTGAAGCTGAGGAGCGACGGGCACCCAAGCTTTCAGAAAATTTTGTAGTCTTTGGGTTCCATCAGAACTCAGTTCTTCACTCCAAACTTGCTGTAGGAGGTGAGGAATAGTTGACTGCAAATCTTGCCCAAAAAGGACTGTCAGATCTGCCAAAGTCAATCCGCACCATGGTGCTCGCAACACCGCCAACCAAGCACCGCGATCTCCAGAGTGAATCGTCGCTCGAGTTAGGTGAAGTAGGTCATCAATGATTTGGCGCTTCGCAAGGGGTTCAATTTCAACAGCCCTGAACTGGACTCCGGAAGCACGTAAGTGAGGGAGGATTTTTAGTAGGTGATTGCGGTTGCGAACCAAAACACCAATTGAATGTCCAACTCCATGTTTTTGAACTGTTTTGTGAATAAGCTGAGAAACCAACTCTGCTTCAGCTGATACCTTTTCTTTATCAAGTAAATGAACTTCAACCGCATTTCCATCGAGATGCTGATGGTGCGACTCAGATTGTGAGTAACCAATCGCACCAATATCTGGATTTTCTAATGCTGGAAAGATTAGCGAGAACTTTTGGTTTACCCAGTCAACGATTCCAGCTTGGGAGCGGAAATTTCGCTTAAGAACGAGAGACTCCGGGTGTAATTGACCTAACCCTATTTGCTGCACTCTCCGGAACAGACTGACTTCTGCTTGACGAAATCGATAAATGGACTGCATCGGATCCCCAACCAGAAAGATCGTCTTCCCTGATTGAGAATCCCAGCCTTTTGTGAGGGTTTCCAGCAATTCAAATTGACCATGGCTGGTATCCTGGAATTCATCGACTAGGACATGTCGTAAATCTGACAAATTGTCCTCTTCAGCCACGCTCTCATCTGCTAGTGTAAGGAGAGCTCTCTGGGAAACCTCACTAAAATCCACCCTGTCCTGATCACGAAATACCCCTTTTAACTCATCTGAAGCACTCTGGAGAAGCCGGAGCAAAGCTTCTATAACTTGCCAAGAAGGCTCTTCAAAATTTGGTCGCAGAGGAAGCTTTGCAATATTCTTCAGGGTTTCTGCATGTTCTACAGGCTGATGCTGCAGCCATTCCTCCAAAGATTGCTTGATTTCCTTAATGGCAGTAGGAAACCCTTGGTTTTTGGTTAATCGCTCTCTCCAACTACCTTTACCAGTGAGAAGGCATTGTGCCAATGTATGCCAATGAACCAAATCTGAGAATTTGGCCTCAGGGGTTTGGTAGGGAAGTTCTGAAACTTTATTTGCCAACTCCGGATCTACCTGAGTCAAATGTGGTTGAGCGCTTTGGAGGCAGGGTTGAATCAACCTATAATCGCTATTTTCAAGGAAGCTGCATAGTGTGAGCATCTCTTCTGAAATTGTTCGTTCAAATGACTCAGATAAACTCTCTCGAATCTTTTCCATGTCATTAGGGAGCTTACGAAACCAGCGTAGCCACTGTTCTCTTCTACCCACCAAATCTACCAACAACTCCTCTAGCCGACTGATATGGTTGTGTAAATGCTCAAGAATCGTCTGAACATCTCTGCTCAAGGGATCTGTATCATTTTCTAGTCGCTCCAAAATCCCTCGAACTGCCATTTGATACAACCCTTTGGGAAACTCCTCCACAGTCAGCGGACCACCCACTCCCGCGCTAAGAGGTGTTCGGCGCACAAGAGAAGCACAAAAAGAATCGATCGTCTGCAGCCTGATTCGTTCGGGTTGACGCAACAAATTCCATTTAGATCGAGAGTCCTGTTCAAGAGCAGCCCTGGCGAGTTCCCATGTTTGCTTTTCATGATCCAGTTCTGGAGGCTCGAGATGCTCTGAAGCAAGACGGAGTTGCCTTAGAAGACGCTCGCGCATCTCACCTGCCGCTTTGTTCGTAAATGTGATGGCAAGGATTTCTTCTGGTTTCTCCACCACCGCCAATAAGGAGAGAATTCGTTGAGTAAGTAACTCGGTCTTCCCAGAGCCAGCAGGGGCTTGGACTATAAAACTTTTAGACGGATTCAAGGCCTTTGCACGTGCCTCATAATCAGAAAAAATGACTGACATAATTTTTGTGGGGTTTAGGGCCAGAGTGATGAACTACTTGGCCAAATCAGAATCCATGCACCTAGAAAAGCAGAAGAGACACAAACGGGTGGCAAATGTCCCAAAACAATTTCCCAACTGGCATGGCTCACATCAGGATGGAGTGCACTTTGAGAGATTTCGCCCTCAAGGATGAATCTTTCTCTACGTAATTTGCGTGTCAATGAAATGAAACAAAGACAAAAGCAAGGACGATGGTGGCTAGCAACATTCCAAACCAGGGCACCATCGAGATTACCCGGAGGAGAAGAGGATGAACATTGGGAATACTGCTGTTGGCTAAAGCTAGAATGAAGGTAGAGAAAAGAAAGGATAGAGCGTTAGCAAGGTAGGTCATCCGCTGAGCAGTTAATTCAAACTCGAAACGAATGTGAGCATCCAACCGCAATAGACGTTCTCTTTGGCGAATTTCTGAAATTGATTCATTCATCTTGATGCTACAGAAAGAGATTTCTAGAAAATCAACTGACTATGGGACAATGGTTGAAGGGTACAAGCTTGGCTTTGCGAAAGGTGTTGCAGCAACCAATTACTCTCTCATTTCTTCAGAACGAGCGTTTGTTAGAGTTACCCAACCCGCCCCTATTAACAACAGAGGTGCACCCAACCAGGTCCAGAACCCCGGCCCAGTTCCACCTCGCCAAAACCATTCAATGATGCCACCCAGCAATGGTTCCAGTAGCATTCCTACTGAAACAACCACAGGTGGTAGGTAGCGCATTACCGTGTTTAAACCAGTGTGGCCGCATAACCCTGGACCAAAGGCAAGATAAGCCACAGCCCAGATCCAATCAGACTTCCACCAGCCAAACCATCCCCAATTAATAGAGAAAGGACCAACGGACTCCTCCCAGGCCCAAGAGGCCAAACCCAGCCAAATACCGGCGAGCATTGTGACTGGTAGAGCATAGACAAAGATTGGCCATTGTCTCTTTGAACGCAGGTGGTGTCCCGCATAGAAATAACCAACTACAGCTACCGCCCCCGCGATCGCGACCAGATCCCCGATTAGAGTGACTGTTCCACTATCTTCCGTATCCTTCAGGGTAATCAAGGCTCCCATAACACCCAATGCTGTTCCCCAAATATGTCCTTTGCGCAACTGTTGTCCCAAGATCGGCATCAGAGCAACAATCACCAAGGGATGACTTGTTACGAATAGCAAGCTATGAACAAGACTGGTGTGGTCAAGTGACCACACCCAAAAACCAAAGTGCATCCCCAAGCAAACGCTTGAGCCCAGTAAAATCAAAATATCCTGGAGGCTGATTTGTAATTTTCGGAGCAACTGCCACTGCCATAGAAAGAGAGGCAGTAGTACCAGAGAAGTTGCTTGCATCCTCCAAGATGCACGGAGCAATGGAGGGACTTCTCCTAATTCCTGAAAAACTAAACCAGCACTACTAATCGCAACTAATGCCAGCGCAAATAGTGGCCAGATATAGAGAGGGATCATGACGGAAGTTAGACTTCAGTGATTTCTCAAAATTGAAATGAAATTTGAAAGGTCTGGGTGTTTTGAAAACAATCCATCAATCAGCTTTAGCAAGTGACTGATCCTATATTTCAAGTAAATCCAAGCCATGCTCTTGATAACCGATTTTTAGGTAACTCAGATATTTCTCAGAAGGCCGTCCGCTCGAGAGCTGGTCAGGGTGAGCGACATATCCCTGCAAATACTCCACTTCGTTTGGATGAGACCGATCCACAAAAGGCACTCCAATTCGAAAATAATTATCTGGGACTCCCTCATAGCGGTCCAATTCAGAGATCTGATTGCTTTCCAACCACCAAGCTACCGCTGGTGTACGAGCAGTTGGGTCAAATTGAATATTTGCTGCGGTGTGTTGATTGTCAGTTCCAGATTGTTTGTTGAAAACCAATCGAAATTCTGGGATCCAACCTGACCTAGCTCTATCAAGTTTTCCAACTCTTTCCTCAAGACGAGCGGTGCTGAGGTTTGAACCGTATGCCAGGATCCAATTCCCAGATGTTTGTTTTTCAACTAGATGACGGCGATAGCATCCATGATTGATCCTAGCAAGTCCCTTAGGATCCTGATTCAAGAGATAACTTTGTAATCTGACCCGTTGGCCATCCGCAAACCTCGTGACTTCAACTGGTCGACGTAGGTATGGACAATCCTCTGCTGCAAGGGCACTCTGATAGCCTTCGATTTTATCTAATAAGATCAATGCATCTGGAGAAACTGTAATCCATGCTCCAACCACAGTACCTCTTCCAAGAACCATCCCTGGATACGCACCCAAGTCATATAGCTCAGCGCCCTCTAAGAGTACTGGGCCTCTTCGTGAACAACCGATAATTTTTTTCTCAAGCCTACAACCGGGTAAAAGTGTTCCGTAAATGAATAGGTTTATCCCGTTCTCAATCGGGAACACGTTATTTTTCATGAGAACCCTCTCGCCTGAATCATTTGCTTTGATCATCTGGATGAGCTTGAAAACCTTACCCTTGTGAAAAATTTTCGATCAAACATCGAAGTTCCAAGGTCATCTTGTAGCTGCTGTGCAAGTACCGTTAAACTATTTCCTTTCAAAATCGACAGCAACATATTGCAGAAAACCAACAGCAATGTAAGTAGAAAATGGATTCATCCGATTGGCTGCCAGAATGGCTCAAAGGTGAAAAACAAATTGAGGACTGGGACGTAGATGAAATGGTAAGAACACTCCTGATAGGATCAGAAGTTGAGTGGATTATTGAGGCTGAGAAACGTGGTTTCGATGAAAAATGGGCTAGAAGAACTTGGAAATTATACCGCGATGAAAAGTCACTAAGTTGATGATTTTAAAAAAATTCAGACTGGGAATATCGTCTAATTCCCAGCCATTGCTTTGCAATCATGATTCAAACAACACACTAACTCCAGAAAGTTCCTTACCTTCCAGCCACTCCAAAAAAGCGCCACCTGCTGTCGAAACGTAACTGAAGGATGCCGCCACACCTGCAACGTTGAGAGCCGCAACAGTATCTCCACCGCCTGCAACCGTAAGTAATTTTCCTGTCTTGGTTAATTCGGCAGCTTCCTTGGCAACCGCGAAAGTTCCTTCGCCAAAGGGATTGACTTCAAAAGCACCTAGTGGCCCATTCCAAAGCAGAGTTTGGCATTTCCCAAGATGATTGTTGAACAGTTCAATCGAGTCTGGCCCAACATCTAGAATCATCTGATCTTCTGCCACATTGTCAACATGCACCGTTTGGGAAAGCGCGTCAGCGCTCAGAGCATTCGCAACAACTGCATCAACTGGCAGTAAAATCTCACAGCCGCACTCCTTCGCCTTTCCTAGAATAGCCTTAGCGGTTTCTACTAAATCTGCTTCAGCTAGTGATTTCCCAATTTTCATTCCCTTAGCGAGAAGAAAGGTGTTTGCCATTCCACCACCAATGATCAGCTTATCCATGCGTGGCACTAAGTGCTGGAGCACATCGATTTTACTGGACACTTTCGCACCACCAACCAGGGCTGCAACTGGACGTTTGGGATCACCAAGCGCGGCTTGAAGTGCTTCCAGTTCAGCTACCATACTAGGGCCAGCATATGCTGGCAGAAACTTGCTGATCGCATGGGTTGAAGCGTGGGCTCGATGAGCCGCAGAGAAGGCGTCGTTCACATAAATTTCTGCATGCGCAGCTAGCTGCTCAGCAAACTCGGAATCATTTGCTTCTTCCTCAAGGTGAAACCGAAGATTTTCAAGTAAAGCTACGTCCCCCGCTTTCATCCCTTCCGTCCTAGCCAATGCTTCCTGGCCCAATGAAGCTCCAATGAATTCGATTCTCAGGTTGGATAATTGAGCCAATGAATCTGCAACTGGTTTCAGAGACATTGCAGCATTAAACTTTCCCTTGGGCCTACCCAGGTGACTGGTAACGATGACAATCGCACCCGCTTTATGCAAATACTGAAGAGTTGGGATAAACCTTTGAATGCGTGTAGCATCAGTGACCTTGCCTTCCTTCATGGGAACATTAAGATCCGCTCTCAAAAGAACTCTTTTGCCCTGCAATTCAACTCGGTCAAGTTTTCGCAAATTTTTCATCAATCGCCCTTCAACACAGTAAAAAATTATTTTAAATCAAAGATACTTTTAAGAACCTCGCAACATAATGCTCCCATGATTACCGAAGAGTATATCAAATTCAATCAGAGTACTAGATTACCAAAAAATCACTTCTGAACGGTAACTTTCATCTGAACTGAGTTTTAGATCCGGAACTTCTAAATCTAGTATTTCCAATGAAAAATCTGACATTTAAACAGTTGAGGGCTTTGAAAATTGTGGCCCTCACAGGATCTGTGACAGCAGCTTCCGAAGAACTTGCGGTAACCCCGCCAGCTGTGACTTTACAAATTCAGCAGCTAGAGGAACAAGTTGGATTACCTCTATTGGAGCGGGGGCGAAATGGTTTCCGACTCACGGAACCTGGTAAGGTGATCTTTGAATTAGCGAAGCAACTTGAGGAGCAACTTAGACAAGCTGAGGAGTCCATCTATAATTTGCGGGGTGTTGAAGGTGGACGAATTAGAATTGGAGTGATCAGTACGGCGAAATACTTCATGCCGAAAGCGATTGCTGCTTTTTTGAGAGATCATTTGGAGATTCAACTAGACTTGAAGGTTGGTAATCGCCAGGAAATTGTCTCTGGTCTCCGTTCAGCAAGTTTTGATTTTGCTATCATGGGCCGCCCACCTGAAGACCTTGCGGTTATCTCTGAAGTGATTGGTGACCATCCACATGTGTTTATTTCCTCTCCCTTACATTCTCTATCGAGCATAAAAAATATTACTCTTGAGAAGCTCACCAATGAGACTCCTTTGCTTCGAGAACAAGGTTCTGGAACAAGGATGTTGCTTCATAGATTTCTGACCGAACAAAAGATTGAATGGCGCAAAGGTATGGAGATGGGCAGTAATGAATCCATCAAGCAAGGTGTCATGGCAGGGCTAGGCATCTCTTTCATCTCTGCACATACCATCGCAGCTGAAGTAGAGGAAGGACGTTTGGCAGTTTTAGATGTAGCTGGTACTCCGCTGATACGACATTGGTATTTGGTGCGTCTTCAAGAAAAAAAACTTCTTCCAGCCAGCCTTGCTTTTTGGGAATTCCTCGAGAAAAGCTGTCGGGACTTTCTCCCGAAACTATAAAGCTACCCACCTGGCTTCAATACTCTGAACCTAGATAGACCTTGTCAGCCCAGTGGAGGTCTGATATTTTGAACGTTTTTCACCCTTGAATAGAGAGCGGTTTATGGCAAGCGAAAAAGTTGTTCACCTCACCGATGATTCCTTTGATGAGCAAACAGGATCTGGCTACGTAATGATTGATTTCTGGGCTGAGTGGTGTGGACCATGTCGAGCCTTGGCACCAGTGATAGATTCCATCGCAGAATCTCATGGTGAGCAAATTAAAGTTTGCAAACTCGATGTCGATTCCAATCAACGCGCTGCTGTTCGCTTCGGAGTCCGAGGAATACCAACCGTCATTATGATGAAAGACGGCAAACTTGTTGATCAGGTAGTGGGCAACGATCCTAGTAAAATTCGTTCAATGGCTGAGAGAGCTGTAGAAGCTGCCTGATCCCCCTTCCTATCCTGAAACTTGCGAACCTGGCTTCTCCTGCTGACATATTGCGGTACTCGATACGCAGGTTGGCAGGTTCAGCCTAACCTTCTCACAATCGAAGGTGAAATCGAAAAAGCTCTCCAGCAACTGACAGGAACCTTCCATAAATTACTTGGGAGCGGTAGAACCGATGCTGGTGTTCATGCCCTCAATTATCCTGCCCATTTTCAAAGTTCACAAAATTTTACAGCTATACAATGGCAGAAGGCTCTCAACGGACTGTTGCCTCCTGACATCGTTGTACGCAATGTAGTAGAGAAACCCACAAGCTTTCATGCTCGCCACGATTCAATTGGTAAACGCTACGCGTATCTCATTCATAATTCTCAGCAGAGAAATCCATTTGCTGAAAATCATTCATGGTGGATTCGTCAACCTTTAGATGTGCAGGCAATGAGAATGGCCGCTCAATACTTAATTGGGAGTTATGACTTCTCCTCTTTCAGAGCTAGTCATTGCAGCGGGCCTGATCCGGTAAAAGAGCTGCGAGAAATCATGATAGCGAAGACTGTTTCCCCTTGGGGTAATCTCATTATGGAGTTTGAAGCAAACTCATTTCTACAGCATATGGTCCGAATTCTTACTGGGACTCTGGTCGAAGTAGGTTTGAGAAAGAGAGAGGCAATTTCGATGGAAGAAATTTTGAAACAGCGGGACCGTACTAAAGCTGGAAAAACCGCGCCTCCTGGGGGCCTTTATCAACTTGCTGTACGCTATCCAACTGACCTGGTGGGTTGGCCTAAAGAATTATTGATTAATCCCTTCAAAACAATAGAAAACCCTGAGGGGTGCAGTCAATAATTTCATTATTGATCCTTATCAATTGAAAACACACCCACCAGGTGTTGACGCAACGAGACAGGCAAAGTTAGGCCAAACGACTGATGGAGCATCATCACAGACAGGTGGAACAGAATCATTGAAGATTTTACCTGCTCAGGCAAAGCCAAGAAATATGGTTCCTGGTTCAAATGAACAAGGGCTCCTCGCTTTTGCAAATGTTGTCCTTTGAAGAAGATTCTGAGATAGGGTGTCGCCTGACTTTGAGCTCGTTTGCGTTCAGGGATGTTCCTGTCCATGAAGGCGACACCCAATTGAAGAACGAATCTTCTTCCCTTCTCCAAATTTAAGATTGTGCCATCGGGAGTGGGAATGCTTAAAGGAAAGGGCATTAAGCTACTTATCTTCAGACTGTGATCCTTATCACGTGAACATTCTTCTTTCAAAAACTCCTCATCCAGTTCGGGATCACTCTCCCACACTTCAACAACCTCCTCACGTTTCCAGCGGGCACCCTCAAGATGTTCAGCTTCCAATATTGCTGACACCCATTCATTCAGATCGACTATTGCACGCTTCTCCAAGTTGAAAAAACCTTCTTGTTCCAATTGCTGGGACGTTGTGTAGTCTTCGTTCCGTGGAGTAAGAAATGGAGATGAAGTACTGTAAACACTCTTGAGATTCTTGTTGATCTTTTTGAGTAGAGGTTGCAACCGCTTTAACAGTACTTCAAAAGCATCTTCACCGTCTTCTGTCAGTGAAACTAGTTTTCCACCACTCCGTTCCTCTAATTCAATACCAATTGGCTCGGCAACAGGCTCGGCGTCACTTCCATGATCAAATGCTATCTCCTCTGTAGTGGGAATGGCTAAGGACTCTGCTCTATGGGTAAGGGAGATAGATTCTTCATCACCTAAAGTCGATCCGTTGCTTATATCTTTGGGGGATTCAAGAGAACTTTGAGCACTCTGGTGATCCACAACAAATCCGTCCTCTTCCTTTGACATTTCAGGATGCCATGGTGTGGGGCTGCCTTTCAATTTTGGATTGCCTGGATGGTGATGTACTAATTCACGCACCAATTGTTCTACAGTCCGAAAATCTACTTTGCGAACCTCCTCAAAGATTTCTGAGGGGCCCAATCGAAGTGAACCTTTCAAACGGCGCTGCATCCAACGAACGATTAGGTCATCGCTTAAACCCTGCCGAATACGTGATAGAAAAAAGCGATTTTTCAGAACCAGGTAGGTTTGATAATCTCTGGAAAAAAGTGACTGCAGTCGCTCCATGAAAAAATGTTGCTGTACTTCTTCCGGTAAATTTTGAGCAGTTACGACTACTTTCTGAAGTCTGATGGGCTCGTAAAGTAGCTGAACCTCACATTTTAAAACTGTTTGCAGGCTCTCTTCCACACCAATACGATATCGTTCCAGAGCACGTAGTTCGACAGGGCTGGAGGCAAATGCATCCAGTTGACGAATGACTGCCAAAGAATTACAACTTTTTTGAATTCTGGGGACTATGCCCTGCGTAGCTTGTTGGGAGAGGTCGTAGGTTGCAATGAGTCGAAGAGCACTTTGCAAATCATAAAGTTGCAAAGCATGTGTGAAGGCATGGTGACGCAGAGTGAGGGCAGTTGATGCTTCTCGGTGGGCTGGGAAATCCCTTTCAAGAGTCTGCTTGAGCCTTTGAGCAAAGTTGTGTGATGCTGGATCTAGCCTTGACTCCAAATCACCGCATATTTCGTTTATTCGATTCCGCCATTGCTGATGATCCATCATCGCCTCAATGCATAGATAGAAGGAGCATCAAAGTGATCTGAATTTCTCCATCAATTGATCCACTCCTGCACCCTGTTTTTGTCTGGATGGCTGTTGAGCTGACTTATTCTTCTTCTGTGGTAGTGCTTTCGATGGATTCCGATCCAGATTTTTCGAATCTGGATTACGCATACTCAAAGCAATTCTTTTCCGTTGAGTATCAACCTCTAACACCCAAACTTTAACACGTTGCCCCACAGCACAAGCTTCAAGTGGATCGCGGACAAATTGTGAAGACATCTGTGAAATATGAACCAAGCCATCTTGATGAACACCAATATCAACGAATGCTCCAAAGTGCGTGATGTTAGTGACCACTCCTTGAAGATGCATCCCAACCTGAAGATCTTTCATGTCTTGGACGGCTTCACTGAACTGCACTTCTTGGTGGTCATCTCGAGGGTCTCGGCCAGGTTTTTTCAGTTCTTCCAAAATATCATTCAGTGTGTAACGGCCTATTTCTTCAGATACGAAATCTTGAAAATGAATTTTTTCAAGTGCATCCTGATTGCCAATCAGATCAGCAACTAAGAGGTTTTGACTGGCTGCCATTTGCTCGACAATACTATAGCGCTCCGGATGAACAGCTGACTGGTCCAACGGGTACTCAGCATTTCGAATTCTTAAAAAACCAGCCGCTTGTTCAAAAGCTTTTTTTCCAAAGCCAGTCACTTGCATCAATTCTTGACGCGATCGGAACGGGCCATTTTCATCTCTGTACGAAACAATGCGCGCAGCTAGAGACTTCGTGACTCCCGAGACATAGCTGAGAAGAGCAGCTGATGCCTGATTCAGTTCCACTCCTACTTGGTTCACACAAGACTCGACCGTTCGATCAAGAGACTGCTTTAATTGCTTCTGATTGACATCATGTTGGTACTGCCCCACTCCAATTGATTTTGGATCTATCTTGACCAACTCCGCCAGAGGATCCTGATAACGCCGGGCTATCGAGACCGCACCCCGTACCGTTAAATCCAAATCCGGAAATTCCTGACGAGCGACTTCTGATGCTGAGTAAACAGAAGCGCCAGATTCGTTCACAACCAAATGTCTGATTTTTAACTGCAATTCTTTGATAAATTCTCTTAGGAATTGCGAAACTTCTCTCGAACCTGTGCCATTCCCAACCACAACAATTTCAGCTTCGTATCGCTCAATCAAGCCAAGTAGTGTTCGTCTTGATGCCTCTACTTGCCGTTGTGGTTCCACCGGATAAATGACACCGTTTTTGTGCAAGCGTCCTGTGTTGTCGATAACCACCCACTTTGTTCCTGTTCGGAAACCTGGATCTAGGCCTATGACCACTCTTGAACCTCCAGGCGGCTGCATCAGTAACTGACGTAGATTCTTTGCAAACAACTCAATAGAACTTTCATCCGCTTGCTGCTTCAATTCCTGTCGGATTTCTGTCTCAATCGAAGGTGCTAGCAAGCGATCATATGCATCTGAAAGAGCTAGTTGAAGCTCTTGCCGAAAATCTACATTCGCTTTAGTTAGCCAAATCTCTTGAAGTGCAGATTCGGTTAGACCCTCCTGTACCTGAACCCTCGCCTGAAGGATTTCTTCCTTTTCTCCGCGTCTAATCGCCAGGTATCGATGCGGTTGGATCTTACTGATGTTCTCATTGAACTCATAATACATTTCAAATTTCGAAGTCGTCTCCTTGAACTCTGGTTTTACTTCTGAAACGAATGTACCTTGCTGAAAAGTCAATTGACGTATGCGTGCTCGTGTCTCAGCATCTTCTGCCACTTTTTCAGCAAAAATATCCCGAACTCCCTGCCAAATTTCATCGTTCGTTAGGGGGGAAGACAATCCTGCTTGGAAAGCATTCAGCCAATTATTTATTTGATTCCTATCTCCCTGCTCCTCCAAAACCAACTGAGCAAGCGGTTCCAAGCCTTTTTCGCGGGCAATCATTGCGCGAGTTCGTCGCTTGGGTTTGTAAGGTAAGTAAAGATCCTCCAACTCCTGTTTGGTTTGGACTTCATTAATCTTTTTTTCCAACTCTGCCGTTAGCTTCTCCTGGTCCCTAATGCTATTGAGGATCGTCTCTCTTCGATCTTCGAGTTCTTTGAGATACTCATACCGATCCAGTAAGTTAGCGATTTGTACTTCATCCAAATTCCCTGTCTGCTCTTTTCTGTAACGGGCAACAAATGGAATAGTGTTGTCTGCCAGTAGGAGACTGAGTGTGTTTTGAATGTGATCGAGACGATGGTCAAATTCAGTCTGGAGACGCTGAAGCAGCTTGGGATTCGGAGTGGAGGATTTGCCTTCCATGAAGATCTACTAAGTATGATTTTCGAGTAGCAGTTCAATTAGACGAATGGGAGTCCATTGCTCAGCCTCACCAATAAAGTTAACTATGATACGATGGCGAAGCACCGAAGGCGCAACATAGCGAACATGCTCTTTGCTGACCACCGAATCACCCTTCAGTAGGGCGTGGGCTCTGGCAGCTCGCACTAGATTTTGCGATGCTCGGACACCTGCACCCCATTCAACATATTTTTTGATGGGCTCAACCGAACTGTCTTGGGGCCTTGTGGCTCGGACAAGCTGTACGATCCAATCAACGACATGGGGAGCTATCGGGACTTCATCGACAAGTTGCTGTATTTTCAGCAAATCACTTCCATCAAAGAAAGCATTCACTTCCTGGGACTGGGTCTGTGATTGGACTGCGATCTCTGCTTCTTCTGTCGCACTTGGGTACTCCATCTCGACATTGAATAAAAATCGGTCAAGTTGCGCTTCTGGAAGTGGATAGGTCCCCTCAGAATCGATTGGATTTTGAGTTGCGAACACGATGAATGGATGAGTGAGTTGGTAAGTCTTGCCTGCCACAGTAACTTGCTTTTCCTGCATGGCTTGGAGGAGAGCAGCCTGTGTTCGTGGAGAAGTTCGATTGATTTCATCCGCCAGCAAGAGATTGGTGAAGACGGGTCCCTCAATGAAGCGAAACCTTCGCTCTTGCTCATTCTCATCTAGGATTTCGACACCACTGATATCTGATGGCATCAGATCAGGCGTACATTGAATTCGATTGAAGTTCAGTCGAAAGAGGTTCGCCAGGGTCTTAATTAGCAGAGTTTTAGCTAACCCTGGCACTCCAGTCAGCAGCACATGGCCGTTGCACAAGAGCGCAATCAGCAGTTGATCTAGGACTTCCTCCTGACCAACAATTATCCGATGAATTTCAGTCCGGAACTGCACTGGAAATTCACGAAGTCGAGCATGAACTGCTTCGAAATCAGGAGGACTTATTTTTGAATTTTCAGGCATGAATGCCATTAAGCAGGGGCAGGGGGTTGAGTGAGGACAGAAGGAAGCCGGAGGTTGATAGTTCAAACCTCCGGTCTAAGGGCCAGTTATTTAGCTGCTTACTTGACTGTAGATCTCGGGGAATTGCTCAGCTAATTCATCAAAACTGATATCTTGAGCCAAGATTTCGCCCATCTTACTCTGAACAGTATAAACCGTTTGTCCAGGGTTGAGATCACGCTTCATAACACGCTTGCCGTCCACCGAAAGAACAAATGTTCCTTGAGGTGCTTCAGTAGCGTTTTTTGCCATCGTGTAAGACTTGTTGTGATAGTCACAACCACCAGCAATGCCTATTCCTCCTATCAGCAACATCACTGACAGGGCTGCAGCAAATTTTTTCATGGTCAGAATCCTTAAGTGAATGGTTGAGGATTGGCATCCAAGGGCAGTTAACCTCAGATGCTTAGAGGAATTGTTGCCCGCTCTCGAAAGGAAGATCTTTCGTTATTCGAAAGAAACAAAAAGTGTAGCATGCGATTGATTGAAATGCTATTGCTTCCTCATCAGCGTACTTCGATTTCTGCTGGCTGAACAATAAATCGTGCTTTCGGATCCAATTGTTCGGGTGGGTGCTGATCAGAGATCTTCCAGCCGTGATGTAGCAATTCACCACGATACGGAGCTGACCCACGCAAATTTCCAGTTAGTGTAATTTCAGATAGATTGTAGTCAGCATCAACGCTGACCAATGCCCCTTCTTCCTCGGTACGGATCGCTTCCATTGTGAAGTAATCACCTAATATTCTGGCGCACCCATCATGCACGACTCGAGCTGCCTCACCTACCTCAGCATTCGAAAAAGAAGCGATGTCTTGCTGTAAAAAATCCACCAAGCGACCCTGCTTCTGAAAGAGAGACAAGAGAAAAACTCCATCAATATTTTTTTTGTCCTTTTTGGAGATTTCATCTTTTTCTTTAGATTGCACAGCATCTATCGGTTTTGATTCTTCAACGACTTTTTCTGCTACTTTCTCTTGTGCTTGCTCTGGCTCAGCTAAATCTTCTCTTTCTGGATCTGCTGGAACAGCTAATGGAGGCAATCCTTGTTTGAGTCTTTTTTTATTTTCCTTTTCCAATCTCCGTTGGCTTTTTTCAAGCGCATTGACTCTGCTGACTTCAGCAAGAGCCGCATGGATATAGTTGCCTGCTCGGCGGCTAAAAATCACTCTGAAGAAGCAATAAAAGGAGTAAAAAAAAATTCTGAAAAGAAAATTTAGATTTTTTTCAGGCTGCATGGATCTCTGGGTACAAAGTAGTTAAGTATTTGGCAAAATCTTAGATTAGAAGCGACTGAAAAAGCAATTCAAAGGCACAGAGATTCGGCTGGTGGAATCTTTGAAATCTTGTTAAAAATATTAGTTTTTCTTTAATCCCATCATCAACTTATTACTGTCCAAACGTTCTTGAACGTCCCTAAGCCTAAATGAAAAACGAATCGACTGATCCACGTTTCATCCGAAACTTCTCGATCATTGCCCACATTGACCATGGCAAGTCTACCCTGGCAGACTGCTTAATGAAGACTACGCATGCGGTTACAGACCGTGAGGCACAAGAGCAACTGCTCGATAACATGGACATTGAGCGTGAGCGTGGGATCACAGTTAAGTCGCAAACCGTACGGCTCAATTACGAAGCACCTGACGGCCAAGAGTACACTTTGAATCTGATTGACACTCCAGGCCATGTGGACTTCACCTATGAAGTTTCCCGATCTCTAGCTGCTTGTGAAGGAGCTTTGCTTGTTGTGGATGCAGCTCAAGGAGTGGAGGCTCAGACGCTCGCAAATGTCTACATGGCGCTGGATAACGATTTAGAAATTATTCCCGTCCTTAACAAAATTGATTTGCCCACTGCTGAACCAGAACGGGTCATTTCAGAGATTGAAGAAGTGATTGGGCTTGACGCTCAAGACTCTGCTAGAGTCAGCGCCAAAAACAATATCGGGATCCAAGAACTTTTGGAGCAGATCGTCAAGAAAGTTCCGCCGCCAACTGGAAAGCCGGATGTTCCCCTGCGAGGACTCATCTTTGATTCTTGGTTTGATCCCTATTTGGGAATTGTGATCCTCATTCGAGTGATCGATGGCAGAATTACAGTTGGAGAAGTCATCCGGTTCATGGCGACTGGTTTTGAGTATGAGGTGACTCAACTTGGTGTTTTCACCCCTTTCAGAAAAGAAAGATCCGAACTGAGTACAGGAGAAGTTGGTTTTGTCTGTGCTTCAATTAAGACCATTGGTCATACGAAAATTGGTGACACAGTCACTCATGCGGAAAGACCTGCTACAACCCCACTATCAGGCTATGCTGAGGCCAAGCCAATGGTCTTCAGTGGTATTTACCCAGTAAGTAGTGAGGACTACGAAGACTTGCGTGAGGCTCTTCGCAAATTGGCCTTGAACGATTCCTCCTTGACATATGAACCAGAAACCTCTGCGGCTCTGGGATTCGGGTTCCGATGTGGATTCTTAGGTCTTCTCCACATGGAGATTGCTCAGGAACGATTGGAGAGAGAGTTCAAAATTGACCTCATCACGACCGCTCCAAGTGTCGTCTACGATGTCCATTTGAAAGATGGTGGACTGATCAAGGTTGATAATCCCACACAGCTGCCATCAGCTTCTGAGCTTGACCACATCGAAGAGCCCTATATCCGAAGTAGAATTTTCACCCCTCAAGAGTATGTTGGCAACATCATCAAGTTGGCTCAGGAACGAAGGGGAATACAGACCAACATGGAGTATCCTTCACCAAACCGGGTCATGCTCGAATATGAGTTCCCTTTAAATGAAATTGTTCTGGATTTCTATGACCGACTGAAATCAGTTTCACGGGGCTACGCTTCTTTCGACTACGAGTTGATTGACTATCGATTGGGTGATCTTTCAAAGCTGGATATTCTATTGAATGGAGATGTAGTCGATGCTTTGTCGTTGATAGTCCCGAAAGAACAGGCCTACTATCGAGGAAGGGAACTTTGTAAGCAGTTCAAGAAGCTATTGCCAAGGCAGATGTACGAAATTGCGATTCAAGCAGCAATCGGCTCTAAGGTCATTGCCAGAGAAACCCTTGGGGCTTTGCGTAAGGATGTAACCGCAAAGTGTTACGGAGGGGATATCACACGAAAAAGAAAGCTTTTGGAAAAACAGAAGGAAGGAAAGAAAAGAATGAAACGGCTGGGGACTGTTGAGGTTCCTCAAGAAGCCTTCATGGCAGTCCTGAAGATCGACAATGGAGGTTCAAGCAGCTAGTTCATCCCGCAGTAGACTCATAATGACAACGTACGGAATACCCAAATGGAGGCATCCACGAAGTTCAGGATGATTGATCTGGAACTCCTGAACGACATAAAGATCCTCAGGCTCCACTTCGTCGAGATATCCTGGCTGAAGCATATGCTTGAATCGATCAATTTCTAAATTGCCCTTTTGACTCCATGATCTTGGGATTCCGTGGAAGCAACGTCGTAAGATCTCGCCAATCTCAAGGTAAATTCCAGAATCTGCATCGGTCACTTCATGCCAGCGCTTACCGGATGAGCCAAATTCGAGGTTGTACTTTCTACCGGCCAAGCCTTCAGCTAGTGATCGATCAAGGTGCATAAACCAAACGGTGTTGTGAGGTTGTACCCAGATCATTGAAAAGTATGATCTTCTAGGAAAGAGTTGAGTTAAATCTTGATAAGTGGTTTGAAATTGACGCTTGAATTCTATTTGTAATTGTCGGGGTAGGACCTGCATTAAAATCAGACGAAGATAAGCCGAAAGTCGATCTGCAATGGGCAGTAGGGATTTTTCAAGCACCGTATCAAGAGTTTGGCAAATTTCAGTCTCCTCTGGTGAGGAAGCAGCAGTTGTTTCAGATTCAAGGCCGAAAGTTTCTCGAAGCATTCCCTCCATGATTTCCGGATCTAAGAAGGTATCTCCAGAAGGTACTATATTTTCGTGCCCCATAAGGTTCTCCCAATTACAGGTGGAAAAGATAGTTTTTCCGTGCAATTTACAAGCCGACTAAATTAAATGAATTTTGAGAAAATGTTAGAATATCATGGTTTTGATCATTCAAAATCTAAGAATAAATCGTAGCAGCCATTTCCTGGTCATCACGCAACTCCAGCTAAAAATTTCCCATGTCCAAAAATAAAAAAGACTCCGCGAACTTGTTGAATGAGGATGAAATTCTTTCATCCGAAGATCTGAACGATAGCCGGCTGTACTTCAATAGAGAGCTGAGTTGGTTAGAGTTCAACCAGAGAGTATTGGAACAAGCAAAAGATGAGAATCATCCACTCCTAGAGCGCGTCAAATTTCTGGCGATCGTTCAAACAAACATGGATGAGTTTTTCATGGTTCGTGTTGCGGCGCTTCTCAAACAGATGCGCTCCGGAAGTGATAACATTGCTCCAGATGGAATGAGTGTAGAAGAGCAGCTTGGGGCGATTCGATCCAGAGTACAGCAGATGAAACAAGACCAACAGCAATGTTGGTCGGAACAACTCCGACCCCAATTGGAGAAACATTCGGTACGCTTCATCGAACCTGATCAGTACACTCCCGAATTGAGAGAATATCTTTCAAACTACTATCAGCAAGGAGTCCACCCTGTTCTGACACCCCTTGCTTTTGATCCAGGACATCCCTTCCCATTCATTTCCAGCATGAGTTTGAATTTAGCGGTAGTAGTTAAATACGGTCCGTATGAAAAGAACTTCGCTCGGATAAAAATTCCAGACATTTTGCCAAGATTCATTCCAGTTCCTGAAGAATTGGCAGGAAGTCGATACGGATTTGTTTACCTCGAAGATGTCATTAAAGACAATTTGAATGAGTTGTTTCCTGACAATAATGTGCTGGATATCTATGTCTTTCGAGTCATCCGGGATACTGACCTTGTTATCCAAGAAGACGAAGCTGGTGATCTACTTGAGAACGTTGACCGGAGCCTGAAACAACTACGTTATGGCAACGTTTCCTTACTTCAGGTGGAAGATCAAATGCCTGAAGAACTCCTTCAAGTATTGATGGAAAATTTTGAGATTGAAAGGGGAAGAGGCATTGTCACTAGGACCCATACTAGGATGAACTTTGGAGAATGGTTTACCCTGCTGAAGTTGCCTTTACCTCAATTGAAGGATGCCCCCTTCAAGCCCTCTGTCTTATTCACAAGAGAACAAAGAGAAACCATTTTTGATAGAATTCGACTACAGGATTTCTTGATACATCACCCTTTTGAGTCATTCGATTCCGTTGAGGAGTTTATTTCTGCAGCAGTAAAAGACCCTCAAGTTATTGGGATCAAGATGACTCTTTATCGCGTGGGATCAGATTCCCAGATTGTTCAAAAGCTCATCGAAGCTGCGGAGGACGGAAAACAAGTAGCTGTACTAGTAGAACTCAAAGCACGTTTTGATGAGAAAAATAACATTGTCTGGGCGAGACGTCTCGAATCGGTAGGAGCGCATGTAGTTTACGGCATGTTGAAACTCAAGACCCACTGCAAGTTGTGCATGGTGATTCGAAAAGAAGGAGATGGAATCAGAAGATATATGCACATAGGGACTGGAAACTATAATCCAGGCTCTTCAAAAATTTACACTGATCTTGGCATCTTCACCGCCAGTGAGCAGATTGGTCGAGATGTAACAGACGTTTTTAATTATCTAACGGGCTATTCTGGCAAACAGGATTACGATAACCTTTTAGTGGCACCACGCTCCTTGAGAAGGAAGCTAGAGGAAATGATTGACCGGGAGGCAGAGGTTGCTCGATCTGGTGAAGAAGGCCGGATTATTATCAAAGCAAACGCAGTTACCCATCCCTCGGTGATCCAAGCACTTTATCGAGCATCTCAAGCAGGTGTAAAAATTGATCTGATCATTCGTGGTATCTGCTGCCTTAGACCAGGACTTCCAAATATTAGTGAAAACATTCGAGTTCGTTCAATTATTGGACGTTTCCTTGAGCACTCGAGACTGTTTTATTTCCAAAATGATGGTTCAGAAGAAATGTACATTGGAAGTGCAGACATCATGGAACGGAATCTTGACCGTCGAGTTGAGGTGCTAACCCCTATTTTGGAAGCTCAGCTTCGACAAATTCTGATGGAAAAAGTCCTGCAATCACAACTCAAAGACAACCAATTATCCTTTGAATTACTCTCAGATGGAACCTATGAGAGAATTCGACCTGAGGAGGGAGACGAAGAACCCTATAACTCTCAAATTGCAATGTTGCAGGCTTATTCGGAAGCTTCTAATTGATTTCAAAGGAGTAACTTCATGCTAGCAAAGCGCATCATTCCTTGTCTTGACATCAAGGCTGGCCGTGTTGTCAAGGGGACTAGTTTTGTGGGCTTGCGCGATGCTGGAGACCCAATTGAATTGGCCCAACGCTACAATGAACAATCTGCTGATGAGTTGGTGTTCTTAGACATTGCGGCCACCTTGGAAAATCGTGGAACAACCATTGAGCTCGCGACAAAACTAGCCAGAGAGTTGTTCATCCCATTTACGATTGGAGGTGGAATATCTTCACTGGATCACATTGCTGATCTGGTTACTGCTGGTGCAGACAAGATTTCTGTCAATTCTTCTGCATTGAAGAATCCAGACTTAATCACCGAAGGAGCGAAACGTTTTGGCTCTCAGTGCATTGTCGTTGCGATTGATGCGAAAAAAGTAGGAGATCACTGGGAGGTATTCAGTCACGGTGGAACTCGTTCCACAGGGAGAAATGCTCTGGAATGGGGCCAAGAAGCATCGGATCGTGGTGCAGGTGAAATTCTATTGACGAGCATGGATGCTGATGGCCACAAAAATGGCTTTGACAATCCACTCAACTCAAAAGTCAGCACCATGCTCTCTATCCCTGTGATTGCTTCGGGAGGAGGAGGAACACTAGAACACTTTCGAGATGCAATTCAGGCGGGCAAAGCGGACGCAGTCCTAGCAGCTTCTGTCTTTCATTATGGAACCTACACTGTGTCCGAGGTCAAACAATTCTTGCGGACCTCCGGAATACCTGTCAGGTTGTGATCAGACTCCCAAACAAAACCTCGCAAATATTTGGACCCTTCCACTAATCTTCCCTAATGGAAATCAACTCTTTCTGGCTTCTCTGGATTCTTGCCTTTCTTTTAGTATCCATCGTTGGACTGATCCTACAAAAACGTAAGCAAGCTTTTAGGTACTACGGAATTACCAGTCGACTCGCTTTATTGGCTTTGTTGATTTGGAGCCTCCAGGTGCTGATCAACTCTGAAGAGGAATATCGTCCCCCTCTTTGGGTACTCGTCGATACGAGTGAAAGTTTCCGTCAGTTGCTACAACATACTGCTGAGCCGATGAAAAGTCCTGCATCACTCATCCCTGTTGCAATCCAAGAAAAAATCGAAGCAGAATTTCCAAAAAGAGAATTGAAGTACCTGAATTGGTTTGATCCTCAAAACAAAGATTCTTCAGTTATTTGGTCAGCAACTTCTGGTTTGTCAGACAATCTAGATTTGTTTTTGAGGCAAACAAATCTTCCGAGGGGAAGTGAATTACTCTTGGTAACTGATGGACAGGAAAATGAGTCTGATCTTTCTCTCAAGGAACTTGGTGAGAACTTGGCAAGTTATGAAATTAAATTAAATACTCTCCTTTGGCAGACACCCCAACCAGTTGATTTAGAATTGAGGACAGAGGCCAATATTCAGGTCGCTTTTGTCAATGAAGGCCTAGATTTACCCATAACCATTAACGCCTCCAAGAGTTTGCAAGCAGGATCATCCGAGGTAGTGCTGACAGACGGAAAAGCATTATTGGATAAGAAAATCATTGAGTGGGACGGGACGCAGCAAGAAATAAAACTCAGCCTCAACTGGACCCCCAATAAGATGGGAGACCAGCTCTTACAGCTTCGGTTGGCACCTCTAGATGGTGAAACCAATTTACAAAACAATCTGGCATATCTTTCTGTCCCAGTTCGCTCAAACCGATTGAAGGTCTTACATATTGCTGGAAGAACGGGTTGGGATGTTCGTTACCTCCGATCTCTTTTAGGAGATAGCCCTGAGATTGATTTGATTTCTTTCTTCATTTTGCGCGATCCCTTTGAGGATGCCAACAATATCCCTGAGAACGAATTGGCCTTGATTCAGTTTCCCGTTGAGGAATTGTTCATGGTGGAGTTGTTCAAATTTGATGTGGTAATCTTCCATAATTTTACCATCAAGAAATATCTCAGGAACGTAGGATTTCAGCGTAGTTTTCAAAAATTTCTCTCTCAGGGGAAGCGGATTGTTGTTGTTGGTGGCGATCAGACGGAGGGTGAGCGAGGATATGCTGAACTCTTCATGAATTCAGACAAGGCGCTGAGTTGGGAATGGCCCCTGCGACACGAGCAAAATTGGAATTATGAGGAGATTGATCTATTGCCTCCTGAACATTCTCAACGTCAAGCTACTTTCAATTGGGATGATTCAAATGACGGTTCAGGTATCCAAGTGCTCAGGAGGACTTCATTTGGATTAGGGAGGGTTGATTGGGTGACAGATCCTCATTCCTGGCGTTGGACTCTCAGAAGAGAGAAGGATCAGGCAACTCGGTTCCAGCACTTGATGTTCTGGCAGACGCTTCTCTACCAGCCATTCTTTGAGCAACAGCGAGTTTTCACAGATTTTCGCAGAACCCGACCGTACCATGTGAGCGAACGAATTGCCGGCAATTTGCATCTACCTACCTCATCGCCTGATGTGGTTCTCAGGTTAGTTGACTTGGAAACAGGCCAAGTCATAGAGGAGCAGATTCTAAGTGTTCGTGAAGAACTGGCTGCATTGGAGTTGGCGACAAAGATGCCTGGCAGTTACGAAATGCAAATTAGCTGTCGATGTAAGGATATGCCTGATTTGAGGCATCCGGTGGTCATTGTTGACGAGTGGTTGGAACTTCATAGAACTGGATGGCAGATGGACTGGTTAGCTAAAGTTGCTTCATCAACAGGGGGGAAAATGATCGAGGTATTTCAATAATGGGAAGTTATATGCGGGAATTATCTGTAATTCTCTTGAGTGGACTGATGTTTGGCTGTACTCAATCTGCAGTGATCTTGACAGAGCCTGGCAGACAAATTGGTTTTATGAACGATCCTAAGAAATATCCTCTGTGTGTTCCGCGTGGTGCTTTGAATTCAACGGTTCTTACCAGTTCTAGAAATGGCTATCGGGAAGCTATGAATCAACTACTGAACACCGCAGCTGGGATTGGTGCAACTCACATATCGATAGACTCTTCCGAGTCTAATGCAATCGTTACAAAAATAGAGGGTACGAGCTATTTCTGTCCGGAAGATTTTGCACAGCAGCCCAGTGACCAAATAATGAACCGCGACAACCTAATCATTCTGGATGATCCTTCCTGAAGCACCAGCAGCGTTCAGATCCCGCATTTCAATATCTTATCAAAATTCTCCTTCCAACAAGCCCCAAGCTACTGAACCAAGTTCTGATTCAAACCTGACAAAAGCGAACGATTATTGGGGTTCTCTCTTTTAAATCACCATCAAATTTGCAAAAAGAGAGACCTTTAAGCAGCTTTAGAGTAATGGTGATTTGTGAATCACATTGGTGCCAATGAATCGTAGCAGCCCAAAATTTTAGCTCGGAATCCCGCTTGCTCCAAGTCACTCAAACATCGTTGTGATTCCTGGTTGTTGTAGAGGTCAACAAAAAACACATAAGACCACGGGATCCGTTTGGAAGGACGAGACTCTAGACGACAAAGATTTATTCGATAAGCGTTGAAAATACTCAACATCTCGTAAAGTAATCCCGCACGGTCAGTCTCAAATTCTATGAAGAGGGAAGTTTTTCGCTTCCTGAAATCGAATTGATCTTTATCCTCTTGCTTACGAACGACAACAAAGCGCGTGCTGTTGTTTGGATAATCTTGAATGTCCTGGGCAACTACAAATTCCTGATGTTCTTCAACCAGATTAATGGGCACAATCGCTGCCTGCGGAATCCGTTGTTCACTAGTTGAAAAGAACTGTGTAGCTGAGTCTGTATTGCTTCTTGTGTAGATGTGGTCCGCACTACAGAGGTGCCTTGCGGTGTACTGCAGCGTCTGGCCATAGGCCTGTTCGTGGGCAAAGAATTGGGTAACTTGCTGGAGGGGAGCATTAGCCAGTAGCGCATAGCGGATGCGCATCGGGAACTCGTCCAAGATAATAAGTTCCTCAGTCACTAGGGCGTCCTGGATCTGTGTGACGGTTCCTGCAACAGAATTTTCGATTGGAACGACAGCTACTGAATGTGGAGTTTCTGCTACACGTACAATCGCTTCATTAAAGTTCTTGGTGTAGTGAATAGCATCGAAATTCGAGCAAACTTGTCTTGCTGCTTGGTCACTGAAAGTACCTGATGGACCAAGGGTAAAAACGTTAGGGATGTGGCTGTAAGGCATGCAATGGTTCGGCAGATCAAAGCCTCATCTTTAATTTGATGAGGCCTCCATAATCAGGTGGGTAGTTTGACTTCGTAGCCTGGCTGATTCTTGGGATGACTATCGTTTGTGAAGACTGTCCTGTCGTTTTTCAGAACGATCACCTCAAAGTAAGGTTGAAAGCGATCTTCAGCAATTTCAAATCCTTGCATAAATTTGTAGAACAATTGCTGTTCTGTTGCATCTGCATTGCCGTCTGAAAGCAGAGAATCACAGAGATTTGTCAGAATACACATCTTTTGTGCATCTGTCAGCAGTGGTGCAGCCTCCTCCAAAAATTTATCAGAAGAATTTGATTGTACGTATTTCTGAGCATTTCGCAGAAGCTTCTCATTCTGAGCCCCAACACCAATTACTCCACTTGAACTTTTCTCACCACCTAATACTGACAACAACTGACCAATTTCTTCATTCTGAATCTCTCCATCGGCCGCAATCATATAGATCAGCGCGGTAACGAACGCGAAATGCGGAGTCATTTCTGTTCCCGCATCCGATTTGAACATATCAAAGAGTCCCATTTTTCTCCTCTAAAGAAGGGTACAAAGAATGTTTCATTGCAACAGAAAATCCTGAGAATTCAAGCAGAAACGGTCAATCGATGTAGTATTGGAAGTCTGTTGCTTGGCCACCTCGCTCAATTTTCAGAGTAATTTCTCGCTCGGATTGAAGGGTTTCAAACAGTTTCAAGGCCTTTGGTACGCTATCCACAGTAAACCCATTGATCGCTAGAATGATATCCTCGTTCTTCAAACCCAGTTTTTCGTAGATGCTACCTTTACGGATGAACTTAAACATGAAAAGTGGAGTACCATCTTTTTCAGTCGGGACGACCCGTGCGTCATTTAGAAGCTGACTGAAATTGGCAAGCTGCTCATCAACGTAAGCCCTTTCAAATCTGAAAATCCTCTGGTCATCTGGTGGCGTTTCGTTGTTTGCTTCAGAGGTCGGCTTAATAATCAAGGGCCCTTGATCTTTGGGAGCTATAGGTTTCAGTACTGCTTTTTGTTGGTTTTTTACGGGCCTAGCTTTTTGTATGGGTTGGGGTTTAGGAGGTGGTTTCGCCTTTGGTGCTGCTGCAACTGCTGCTGCAACTGCTTCGGTCTGTTGATCCATACTCAGGATTTCTTCTCGTCCTTGATAGATGATGACGATTTCTCTGTCCCGAATTTCAAAAACTTTTACTTTATTAGGAGGGCAAGGGATGTCCTTTGATTCCTTAACGCTGTCAGGTTCAAAGCAATCACCAATTTGGTATATCTTGTACGAGGCAGGTTGATTTGCGGCAGCAATGAATGCAAATGCGTTGTGGTCATAGATCATCGTTCCCGTTAACACCAATTTCAATTGGGTGAACACAGGCCCAATTGGTCCAACTTCTTCAGGCAAATTTTCCTTCACCACGACTTCTTTAGCTTTCGGGGGGGGAGGAGGAGGGGGGGATGGCCGACGTTCGGCTTTAAAGATATTGCGTTCAAGAATTGCCGCAAATTCTGTGTAATCTGCACTCACCTGGGATTTTGTATTTGTTTCAGGAGCAACTGCTGGCAATATAAAGGGGGCGGCTTCCTGTTCAATGATTCTTTGCTCCAAGACCCCGGCAGCTAATCCCCCCGCCTGGTAAGCACCTGTCATTACCAGTAGACCGTTACAGCACATTAACAAAATTTTGCCACCTGGCATCATGCGAGACCTTTCAAATCTTTTCTTATAGACTTTGAACAGAGTACGTTTCCATCATCCATTGCAAAATCGGGGGAAGCTATAATTTTTTTCAAAAATTCAGAAAAACTTAACAAAATTGCAATTCGCATTTTCTGAAGATCAAGTGATTGATTGGTGTTCAGTTCGAATTTATTGAGCAAATGTTTATTTGCTTCACTGAAAATCAAAAGTTTTCAAAACACCTACAAAATCCCAAGTAAGCCTAGACTACTAAAAGCGTTCTCCAAATAGCTAACTACAGAATTCTATTCCACATCAAAATTATTTTCATTCCGAATCATGGAATCAGCAAACTCATTGGAAAGCTCAACTTCTTGGCAAATGAAAGCAGTGACCTGGCTGGGTGCTCTTGTCAACGTCTTGCTTACGATTTTAAAAGCTGTTGTGGGTTGGGCCAGTGGTTCACCTGCATTGATTGCTGATGCAGGACATTCTTTCTCTGATCTACTTTCTGATGGAGTGACTCTTTGGGCACTGATGCTCGGTCGCAAACCCAAAGATGATAATCATCCCTATGGGCATGGTCGATTTGAAACCATTGGGACGCTTTTTGTTGCTGTCCTCCTCGGATTTACTGCATTGGAATTGGGAATTTATGCGGTTGGATCCTTGGGCCAAGAACAATCTCCTGGATGGAACGCAATCTATGTTGCATTAATTTCCATCTTTCTTAAGGAGTTTCTGTTCTGGTTGACCATGTGGATTGGAAAAAAGGAGCAGAACCGTCTCCTTCAGGCCAATGCTTGGCATCATCGGAGTGATGCACTTTCTTCGGTGGCCGCTTTGATTGGAATTGGTGGTGCTCAATTGGGCTATCCCTTTTTAGATCCCCTTGCAGGATTGGTTGTGTCAGCACTGATCATGAAAACTGCCTGGGATATGGGCAAGCAAAGTGTAGAGGAACTGACTGATGCGGTTACAGACCCTGAAGTAGAGTCACATGTCCATCAATTAATGGCTAATGTAGAGGGAGTTCAAGATTTTCACGAAGTCAGGGTAAGACGGATGGGATCATATCTACTGGTGGACCTTCATGTAGAAGTGGATGGGCATCTCACAGTTTCTTCTGCACATCAAATTGCAGAAAGAGCACGACTACGAATTACTCAAGCTTTACCAACTGTCACCGAAGTTCTTGTGCACGTGGATCCTGAGCCTGATCCCCCATCAAGAATGCCTGACGAAGAGACTCAATTGATGAGGCCTCAGGATGAAATCGAGCAAGACATCGTGTCAGTTCTAAAGCAGGTTCCTCAAGTCCAGAAAATTACGCATATCTACTGCCATTATCTTCATCGAAAGCTTCTCGTGCACATTCATGTCGAAATGGATGAAAATCTGATCATTTCAGAGGCCAGACGGATTGCAATCGAGGCGGAGAAATTGGTTGAATCAATAGCTGATATTCAGGAAGCTGATGTTCACCTAGAGTTGTCACCACATTAGCGACAATCTTTTAAAAGATATGATTTGAGACGTTGGAGGCGATGGAATTCACCAGTGAACTATATAGCCCACTGGTTTCTAGCAGGAAGATTAGTAAGCGTAGTAAAGATTGAATTCGTAGGGGTGTGGTCGAGATTCAATCGGTGTGACCTCTTCATTGAGCTTGTAGTCCACCCATGCATCAATCACATCTTTAGTGAAGACATCACCCTTCAGTAAGAAGTCATGGTTGGCCTCGAGATTTTCAATGGACTCCCGCAACGACCCTGGCATCTTGCCAATTTTATGAAGTTCTTCGGGTGGAAGATCATAAATATTGACGTCCATTGGATCACCAGGATGAATTTTATTTTGAATCCCATCTAAGCCAGCCATCAGCATTGCTGCAAAAGCCATGTAACCATTTGCTCCTGGATCTGGGCAGCGGAATTCGATTCGTTTTGCTGCCTTCGAATCCGCCAAAGGAATTCGGATTGTTGCGGATCGGTTTCTATTTGAATAGGCAAGATTGATCGGAGCCTCAAATCCTTTTACCAGACGCTTGTAGGAGTTGGTCAGAGGATTGGTTAGAGCTGCCAGTGAAGGCGCATGCTTAAGAATTCCTCCAATGTAGTAGAGCGCAGTTTCACTTAAGCCAGCGTACTCATCTCCTGCAAAAAGAGGCTTGCCATCTTTCCATAGAGATTGGTGAGTATGCATTCCGCTCCCATTGTCAGCAAACATGGGCTTGGGCATGAACGTAGCGGTCTTGCCGTGCTGGCGTGCTACATTTCTAATGACATACTTGTACCACTGCAGATGGTCCGCACAACTGACAAGAGTATCGAAACGGAAATTGATCTCGTGCTGTGCTGGTGCAACCTCGTGGTGAGCTCGCTCAACCATCAGACCACACTGTTCCAACATCGTAATCATCTCGTTTCGAATATCCTGATTGGAGTCGAACGGAGCTACTGGGAAATACCCTAATTTCGGCCCAATTTTATACCCAAGATTAGGCATTTCATCGGCACCCGTATTCCATGGACACTCTGCTGAATCAATGGAATAAAATCCCCCTGCACTGCTGTAGGAATACTGAACATCGTCAAAAAGGAAAAATTCAGCTTCTGGCCCAAAATAAGCTGTATCTGCAATTCCTGTTGAGACTAGATAAGCTTCTGCCTTGCATGCAATATTTCTTGGGTCTCGGCTGTAGCGCTCTCCCGTCACAGGATCAACGATATCGCAGATCAGTGTCAGTGAATTAGCTTCAATGAATGGATCCACCTTCATTGTGCTGAGATCAGGAATCATCTTCATGTCGCTGGCATCAATGGTCTGCCAGCATCGAATACTGGAACCATCAAACATCACCCCTTCTTCCAGCATAGCTTCATTGATGACCCCAATTGGGACTTGCAAGTGTTGCCAGGTTCCCAGCAAGTCAATGAACTTGAAGTCAACAAATTCAATGTCATTTTTCTTGATAAAGTCGAGGACATCTTTGGGCGTAGTCATATCAAGCATTCCTTTGTTTTAGCGCGGGATTTCCGCCAGAATTAGGGGAAGATTGGAAACGAGGGCCTGACAAATGAAATCTCAATTTGTCTCTAAAAACTTTCTGCCGCTTCCAAAAGCAAGTCAAGTGCTTCTATTTGAACTCTAGTAACTTCACAAATTTTATACCAATCTTTTAACACTGATATTATTAACTATTAATTATCATTTTCATACAGAATTGCCTAAATTTCGAGCAGCTGCTGAAAATCCAATCAGTTCAGGGCGCTAAGCGGACACGTGTCCAAGAATCCTGCTTCATTTGGTAGAGTAATCGATCGTGAAGTCGATTCGACCTCCCTTGCCAGAATTCAAATTTGTTTGGTGCTAATCGATAACCACCCCAGTGATCTGGACGGGGAACATTTCCATCCTCAAATTTCTTTTCAAACTCAATTTGTCTTTTTTCTAGTGCAATTCGGTCAACAATCGTTTGACTTTGTTCAGAGATCCAAGCGCCCAAGCGACTCCCATAGGGCCGGCTTTGGAAGTACGCATCAGAATCTTCTTCATCAATTTTTACAACCTCTCCCTCAACACGAATTTGACGTTGCAGAGGTTCCCACCAGAATAGAATTGATGCTCGTGGGTTGTGTGCTAACTGTTCACCTTTCTGGCTAAGGTAATTGGTAAAAAAAACTAACCCATTTTGATCAAAATCTTTCAATAAGACGACGCGAGATGTAGGCTGCCCGTCTTGCATAACTGTAGATAAGATCATCGCATTCGGTTCCAAAATTTTTGTCTTCCGAGCGATCTCAAACCAACTGCTGAATAATTCCCAAGGCTCTGAAGGGGCGTTACTTTCGAGTAGTTCTCCAATAGTATAGTCTTGACGCATTGCTGCAATTTCGCTGTCTCTCATTGATTAATCTGTCAAATTAGATTGGAGATTGATGGAACACCCTGAAGGTTCTGATACGTTCGGGAGATCCTGGCATCTGTATTGTTCGAAGCGCCTATTATTCCTGCTCTCAGACTGTCGGAGTACATGGTTCACTTCTCGATTTAGAAGCCCCATCAATTTTTGCTCACACTGGACTATTTGGTGATAGTCCGTATATTTTCGGCACTCTGCAAAGTGAGGTATTTTTTCGTAAACCCTCACCTCACGTCCGGACTGACAAGAAGCTAATACCAGCAAACTTACCAAGCAACACCAGAACACCTTAAACATAGTACCTCTGCAATTTCGACAATTTCTTAAACTCTCTAAAGGCCATGCAACAAGACAACCCTCAAATGAAAATTACCTGCCTCGATTTTGAGGGAGTTCTGATTCCAGAAATTTGGATCGGTCTGGCCGAACGAACTGGAATTGAGGAATTAAGACTGACCACCAGAGACATCGCTGACTACGATGAATTGATGCGCTATCGGTTGAAAATATGTGATGAAAAAAATCTGAGAATTCAGGATATTCATGCGGTTGTTGACCAAATGGATCCGCTTGATGGTGCAATTGATTTCCTTCACTGGCTCAGAACCGAATCCGAAGTAATCATTCTGTCGGACACCTTCAGAGAATTTGTGAGTCCGTTGTTGAATAAGCTCAATCAACCAACTATTTTTTGTCATACTTTGAAAATTGATCAGGCAGGCAAGATCACAGATTACCTACTCCGCCAGCAAGATCAGAAGCGGCGTGCTGTGAATGCTTTGAGAGATCTCAATTTTCAGGTTCTTGCTGCTGGAGATTCCTACAACGACATTTCAATGCTGCAAAGTGCTCATCATGGGATCTTCTTTAGGCCCACCCAAAAAATCACGGAAGAATACCCTTCCTTTCCGGTGACTCATCAGTATGCAGAATTGAAATTGGAACTGCTGAAGCATCTCAATGGCTAACAAACGCTTTCAGAAGAAGCCAAAACTTCAGCAGAGGGATCACGAATGGCTATATGGAATCAACGCTGTTGAAGCTGCTATTTCCAGTTCGTACCGCAAGCTCTTTGCTATGTGGGTTAAGCATCCTGTTGGAGAGAGAATCCAAGGGCTTCAAAAAGCTGCTGAAGAACGTGGCATTACCATCAAGAAAGCTACTCCAGAAATCATTGAAATGCATTGTCCAGATGTTGTACATCAAGGAGTACTGTTGGAGTGTAGCGATAGACACTTGGAGACTCCAACATCTCTCCCAGCCACTCAAAAACTAAACCCATTTTATTTGGTTTTGGATCAAATCAAAGATCCTCAAAATTTTGGTGCTATCTTAAGGTCAGCAGCGTTTTTTGGTTGTTCAGGATGCATTATCACTAAAGATCATAGTCCCGGTGTGACTCCTGCTGTGTCCAAGGCTTCTGTTGGTGTAGCTGAATGGTTCCCAATCTTTGAAACAACAAATCTTGCTCGATTTCTGACAGATCAAAAGAAAAACGGCTTCTGGATAGTTGGCTTGTCTGGCGATGGGAAAACGGAGTTACGAAAGCTTGAAAGGGATCGTCCACTGTTGCTTGTTCTGGGAAATGAGCGAAGGGGTCTGCGCCAGTTGGTAAAACAGCAGTGTGACTGGGATGTGCGTATAGATGGAACAGAACAAGTAGAATCGCTGAACGTCAGCGTAGCAGCCGCTTTAGCTTGCTATCAGTTGGGAATTCAGGAAGAGGGCTCGGCATGTAAGGATTTTGTGTCAGCTTGAGCTATTGAATTTTGTGGCTCATCTAGATCCTCATAATGGAGCCGAGTGATGCGTATGCCTTCATTTTTCCCGAGGCTGTAGGCAATACCCCCGGAGATAGCAATCAGTGCAGCAATGGATACGATGTGCAAACTCAGCAGCATCATTTTGTTCAACTCGATAGGAAAAAATAATGGTAAAGCATCTGGTTCTTTTTCGCTTGAAAGAAAAAACTCCACAAAGCTCCCGACAACTAATGGACGCATTTGTTGGACTTCCAGAGAAAATTGAAGAAATTCAACACTTGGAAGTAGGAGAGGACTTCAAAACAACTCCAAAATCATTTGATGTCGCTCTATCTGTGGAATTTGGCGACCGAGAGTCACTGAGTGCTTTTTCGGTGCATCCAGAGTATGTGCCTGTTCTAGACTTGATCCACGAAATCTGTTCAGAGTATGCCGTTGTTGACATGGAGATTGAATCAAATTAGGTTGTCGCTTCGGCTAATTCTTTGAGATGACTTCTGTAGACCTCAGGCCCTTTTTCCTCCCAGGTTTTGAGCAATGCTGAACCAATCACTGCGATGTCTGCATGCCCTTGAAGTTGGTTAAGGTCCTCCCCTGTGCTCAACCCAAAACCCAATGCTAGTGGCAGATCAGAATATCTTCGGCATCGTTTCAAGAATTCGAAAACCATCGGATCAATCTTTGTCACAGCACCAGTGACACCTTTCCTTGCTACACAATAGAGGAAGCCACTCCCGTTAGCACAGATACTCTGCAACCTAGGATCCTTGTGTGTTGGTGTACAAAGCATGATCGGATTCAGTTGATGCACTTTACTCAACTCAAGCAAATCTTCCATTTCCTCAAGAGGTAGGTCCGGTAGTAAGTACCCACTGGCACCATGCTCGGCTAGTCTTGAACAAAAACTATGATGACCCATCGCGAAAGCGCTGTTGTAGTAACCAATCAACAGTAATGGGAAATCGAATTTTTCATGAGCCCTTTTCATAAAATCAAAATAGGCATTCCAATCAATTCCATTTTTCAGAGCTTCTTGATTTGCTTTAACGAATAGAGGGCCATCTGCGATCGGCTCACTGAAAGGCATTTGCAATTCTACCATGTCCACATTGGCTGCCTGCATTTCCTCCAGCATCTGCCAGTTATCTTCTAGAGACGGATAGCCAACAACGGTGTGGGTCATCAGTAAGATTTTTTTTTCTTTGAGTCGATTTCTCAAATATTCAGATAGCTTGCTGGACATTCATCTCTCAGTTGCTTGCTTTTCGATATTCATTTGATTTTTGATGGATAAACTCACGCCATTTTGGGTCGTCCAATGCCTCAGCAATATTGAAAATATCTTTGTCACCCCGACCAGACAAATTGAATAGAACGATATCGTCTTCATCCATTTCGCTTGATTCGCGCAACAACCCTGCCAACCCATGAGTGCTTTCTAAGGCGGGAATCAGTCCCTCTGTTCGGATCAGTAATCGAACTGCATCAATCACTTCCTCATCTGTAGCAAAACTGAAGCGAACTTTTCCTTCATCATGCAGATGACTCAAAATCGGTCCAACTCCTACATAATCCAATCCGGCGGCAATGGAATGAGTGTGCATCATTTGCCCTTCTGGATTTTGAAGGAAATAGGTTTTGTAACCTTGAGCTACCCCAATGTGTCCACCAGAAAACCTGACTGCGTGTGCACCACTCTCAACACCATGACCACCTGCCTCAACACCCACCAACTCAACTCCCTCATCTTCTAAAAAAGGCAAGAATAGTCCTGAAGCATTTGAGCCACCTCCGACACAGGCGTAGATCCGGTCAGGTAGCCTGCCCGTAAGTTCTAAGATCTGTTCTCTGGATTCCTGACCAATCAAAGATTGAAAGTAAGAGACCATTGTTGGAAATGGATGAGGTCCACAGACAGTCCCCAAGGCATAGTGAGTGTCATCCATACTGGCAGACCAATCACGCATTGCCGCATTGATTGCGTCTTTAAGTGTTGCTGAGCCTTCAGTAACAGCCACAACTTCAGCACCTAGCTGCTCCATCCAGAAAACATTTGGCCGCTGCCGCTCTACATCAAGCGCTCCCATATAGATTGTGCACTCCAGTCCAAAGCGAGCAGCCATGGTAGCTGTGGCCACGCCGTGTTGTCCTGCTCCAGTTTCAGCAATGACTCTTGATTTTCCCATTCGCTTGACCAGCAGCCCCTGGCCCATCACGTTGTTGGCTTTGTGAGCTCCAGTCTGGTTCAGATCCTCTCGCTTACAGTAGATTTGCGCTCCACCATTCCTCTTGCTCAAGTTTGGCAAGTACGTGATTGGTGTGGGACGACACGAGTAGCTCTGCATGGTCTGAACATATTCTGTCCAAAAAGTGGGGTCATTCCTTGCAGATTCGAATGCTTCAATCAATTCTTCAAATGTCGACCTGAGAATCTCAGGAATGAACATTCCACCAAATTGGCCATAATAGCCTGGCTTTTCAGTCTGGAATATATCTGACCACATTTAGCAAACCTCATTCATTGATTAGTAATTTTTAGTGAGGGTCTATTAACTTTTAGCATGCACCCATTCATTACAAACAACCAAAAAAGCTAAAATCTTTAATCAAACTTGTTGGCTTAGTGAACTCGAAATCGTAGAATTGCAGTTAGACCCTGTCAACACATTTCCATTGCATCAACGTGTAGGCAAACGCATGATCAAGTGCCAATCTCCTGCACTAGTCTAATGGTAGATCATCAGTACTTCGCTTCAAAAATTCACAAATAAGATGAAATTTCAAAAAGCTATCCAACTGTTATTCATTAATCTATTTGTTTTGATGGGACCTGCAACTGCCCATTCAAACTCATCGGTCACACAACGACAAATTTATCTGGCTGGGCTCCAGATTTTGAGTGGCCCTGCTGCTGAGCAATATCGTGGCATCTCTGTTGGCATAGAAGCCTATTTCAGCTATTTGCATGACCAAGGGGGTATTCATGGAAGAAGCATTGAGTACACAACTCTTGACACTCGCATGGAAGGACAAACGGTCGAACAACTTATCAAAAATTCAGTTTTACAGCACCCGATTTTGGCGATGGTAGGGTCCGTCGGAGAGCCAATCTTAGGAGCATATCCAGACTGGTTCCCTGTTACTGGGATACCAGACCTATTTGGGGTTGGACGTCCTCAGGCTAAACAAGCTGGTAGAATTTATTTCTCTCCATCTTTGGAAGCAGAAGCTTTAGCACTTGGAAGATTCTGTGCTGAGAATCTGGTTGGGAAACGTATTCTTGTTTGGTTTCGTGAGGATCAGAAAGCAACCTCATTGCTAGAGTATTTTGACGCTGGAAGCGCAGGGCTGGTCCAAATTGAGCCTATGCCCAGCCGAGTCCCTCTGTTCAGCTTAGAAAAAGAGTTAGATCAATTAGTAGCCCTAGTTCCAGATGCTATTGTAGTGCTTGGAGATATACTGGAAACCCAGGCTTTTATTTGGCAGCATCAGGAGTGGAATATTCCAATCTATGCAGGTTCTGGTATAGCAAACAGTGAATTGCTCAGACAATTTGATGCAGAGGTTCTGAATCGAGTTGCCTTCCTCAGCTATCTCCCAATGCTTCAACAAAATGATCATTTAGGGATCACTCTTCATCGTAGACTGTTGAACGAATATGCCCCGGGACAAGAGATGACTCATTGGACACTGGTCGGACATGCAATCGCTGAAACCACAACAGAATTACTTTATCGCACTGGGATTCGTCTAACTCCATTCCAACTGGCAACCACTTTAATGCAAGTTGGTGAATGGCATGGTCTCCTAGCTCCTCCCATGGAATTCCCCTTAACCGCAAGTGCCGTTACATCCTTTCGGATGACGCAAGTCTTTCAGAATGAAGTTCAGTATGTTTCTGATTGGATCTCAGCAAATCCAGCGAATTGAAAGTCCTATTGATGAGTGAAGAACTTGTCTTCGAAGAGGGTGAGGTTTATATTTCAAGGCAATTTTAAACGAAGCATAGGAGTTCCCATATGCAGCGGATTCACCCCACAGCACTTGTGGATGAACGTGCCCAAATTGGTAATGATGTTGAAATTGGGCCGTTCTCTGTGGTTGGTCCTGATGTCATTGTTGGCGATCGCTGCATCTTGAAAAGCCACGTTACTTTGGAAGGCCCAACAACAATGGGCTCAGACAACGTCTTCTACCCCTATTCTTATATCGGGAGTGCTCCCCAAGATTTAAAATACGACGGTGAACCAACCACTCTCACAATAGGCTCAAACAACCAGTTCCGTGAGTGCGTATCTGTCCATCGTGGTACTGTCCAAGGAGGTGGAAAAACCATTATTGGAGATCATAACCTCCTGATGGGTTACGTCCATGTTGCTCACGATTGTGTTCTAGGGAACCACAACGTCCTGGCTAACTATACCGGTCTGAGCGGTCACGTCGTGATGGAAGACTTTATTACGCTCGGTGGTCAAAATGGGGTGACCCAGTTTGTTCACATCGGCTCCTACGCTTACACTGGCGCAGGGTCTTTAATTGACAAGCATGTCGTACCCTACACAACTGGCTATGGTAATCGTTTCGAAGTAAAAGGAATCAACATAGTGGGACTCCGACGAAAAGGCTTTGAACGCAAAGTGATCAATCAGATTCTTGAAGCTCACAGAATCCTTTTCCGACAAGACCTACGAACTGAAGATGCTCTAAAGCAGATTGAATCTGCTTTTGGTGATGTACCAGAGGTTCAAGCTCTGGTAACTTTCATTCAAAATGTTGATGGAGCGATTCTCAAGTAGAGGATCGCATATTCAACCATTCCTAAAAGCCCGCCCGGGCTTACTTCTCTCCTCCAATGGATCCCGTTTACATCCAACTTTCTACCCTCGTGATAGCTCTGGCAACCGGGGTGACACTATTGGTCACTGCGCAGCATCTCCGGATACCTGCCATTGTACCTCTTCTCCTAGGTGGAATTTTACTAGGACCAGAAGTTAGCGGCCTTATTGATCCTGCGGAGTTGGGTAATGGTCTAGATTTGCTTGTTGCAGGGTGTGTTGCAGTCATTCTGTTTGAGGGAGGCCTTTCACTTCAAAGAATTGGTTTTGAGCAGGCTCCTAAAGTCATCTGGCGGTTGCTGACAATTGGGGTATTGATCACCTGGCTTGGAACAACCGTTCTCATTCATTTCTTGTTGAACTACTCCCTCTCTTTCTGCTTACTGGCAAGTTCTCTCATCATTGTGACAGGACCAACTGTCATTCACCCTCTACTGAGAAGAATTGGAGTCAACGAACGCCTACATCACATTCTTCATTGGGAAGGAGTTTTAATTGACCCAATTGGGGTTTTTATCGCAGTTCTTTGCTTCGAGTGGTTCTCTGCTGGAAGTCCTACTCTGAGTGCACTTGAGGGATTTGGGTTGCGTTTGTTGGTAGGTATGGGAACGGGCCTCGTGGGAGGCTATATTCTACTGGTTGCTATCAACCGTCATTGGATTCAACGCGAATATACAAACATCTTTGCGCTGGCATGGGCGTTACTAGCTTTTGGCGTTGCGGATGGGCTGGTTCATGAGGCTGGCTTGCTCACAGTCATCATAATGGGATTTATGTTGGGGCTGAGCAAAAGTGAGGAAATCAAACAACTCAAGCAATTCAAACAAGAACTGACAGAGATGTCGATCGCAATACTGTTCATTTTATTGTCAGCCCAACTACGTCTCACCGATTTTGCGAACTTCATTGTCGACAACGGGCTTTGGTTGATTTTGGGTGTAGTAATTTTGATTCGTCCTCTCGGTGTGGTTGCTTCCAGTTTTAGGACAGATCTTGGCATTCGTGAGCGCTGCTTTCTGAGTTGGATGGCACCAAGGGGAATTGTCGCTGGTTCGATGGCTTCCTTATTTGCCTTGAGGCTTGAGCCGAGTTTGGGAAACCAAGCAAATTTTTTACAGGCGTTCACGTTCAGCATTATTGGATTCACAGTCATTATTCAGGGACTGAGTGCAGGAAAAGTTGCAAATTTCCTACGTGTTAAATCTCAGGACCGTGAGGGTTGGCTGATCATCGGGGCTCATTTATTGGCACGTCGAGTAGCCTCATTTATTGAACAGACAACTGGACATCCTTGCGTTTTGATGGATACCAACACGGAGTCAGCCCGGCAGGCTGAATCAGAGGGCCTTCGGGTCTTGCATGGCAACGCCCTAGATCAAACAGGTCTTCCACCAGAATTTTACCCTTTTGTTGGTAACGTCTTGGCTTTGACAGATAATCGGGACTTGAATCAATTGATTTGTGAACGTTGGGCAGAAGTAGTTGGGAGAAAGCATGTCTTTCGCTGGTCACCGGACAGTGCTAGGCAGGAACATCTCATTGGGGGTCTCGGTCAACCAATTTGGAATAATCTGCCAAAACCTACTCAAATTGAGTACACGCTACGGAATAAAGATGCTGTCATTGCCAAGGAAAACCTTAAGAAATTGCCCCCCAAATTGAGACGTGACACGATTCCTCTTCTCTTGCAGGTAGGTAAGCAAATTCATTTACAACCCGAACTTCCGATTGATCAGGAAGGTTCGGTCTTGATCTTCCGACAAAAAGCTCGCTATCTGCTCTTCTATACCTATCCTGAACAAGTCATTTTTCCCTCTGCAACCAACTTGGTGGAATTATTTGATACGATGGTGGAAAAGGCAAAAGATCGCTTCCCTGATCTCGAAGTTTCTGAAATTGTTAAAGAAATATTGTCACGAGAGAAAAGTTTTTCAACTAGATTGAGCCACGACGTAGTTATTCCACACGCTTATTCACCAGACATATCCGAGCCAATCTGCGTGGTCGCAATCGCTCCTTTTGGGCTTCATTGGGAATCAGAAGAAGCAATTGTCCGTCTGGTTTTTCTGGTGATCAGTCCAAAAGATGATCCTGAAATCCACCTAAATATACTCGCTGAAATTGCTAGAATTGCATCAGATGATTCAATTGTACACGAACTGCTTCGGAGTGAGACGTCCCAAAGTTTCATGGAAAAGTTGCAGAAAGCCCGAACACTTATATCAGACTGAAATCAAAAAATGACAGACTTTCCTCCGAAAACTTTTATCAGAACAGATGGCCGCCAAACCTGGGAACCAAGGCCAATCAGTATCCACCCTGGTTTCATAGAAAATGCCGATGGTTCCGTTCTAGTTGAAACTGGCAAAACTCGAGTTATCTGCACGGCCTCGGTTGAAGAGGGGGTTCCTCCTTTTCTCCAGCGGAAGGATCAACCTCCAAAGCATGGTTGGTTAACCGCAGAGTATGGAATGCTGCCTGGTTCCACAGGTCGACGAAAAAAAAGAGACTCTGGAGGAAAAATTGATGGGCGGACTCAGGAAATTCAACGTCTAATAGGCCGATCCTTACGATCAGTTGTCGGCCTTAAAGCCCTTGGGAACCATACATTTTGGATTGATTGTGATGTGATTCAGGCCGATGGAGGCACTCGAACAGCGGCGATTACAGGTGGGTTCGTGGCTTTAGCAATTGCCCTGGACAGGATGATCAGCGAAAAAAGAATCGACTCATGGCCGATTCAACATCAACTCGCTGCAGTCAGTGTTGGCTTGAAGGAAGGGACTGCTCTAGTTGATCTGAAATATGATGAAGATAGTCAGGCTGATGTTGACTTGAATGTAGTTCAGACTTCAGAGGGTGAGCTAGTTGAGGTTCAGGGAACTGCTGAGCACAAGCGTTTCCGAAGAGAACAACTTGATGAATTATTGAAGCTTGCAGAGGAGGGCTTGAAATCTCATTTTCAAATGCAGAGAAAGATTTTGGATGACCTTAAGAACGCAAAACTCTGAGTTCATCTTGATAGCTAAGGCACATTCACTCAATTGAGTGGGCAGTCCCTTGACTGGCGTCTATCAATAACTTTCTTTTTGGTTGGGTGCCTTGGGTGTTTACTACCAAGCTACCCTCGCCGTGCAAGTTATGTCGTGCACTGTCTAAAAAGGCTCGAACAACAATCTGTCCATCAAAGGCCTTATCTGAAACACGAGGAGGTCGAATTCGAGCCGGTACCCTTACAAAACCAGAACTATCCAAGGTGGTCATGCTGGGAAGTCGTAAATTATAGAAATCGCTTTCAAGGTAGACCTTCCCTGGGGCTCTGACGACTTTGCTACTTTTCAGGTCAGCCAGTTGTAGAGTTAGCGTCATCTTTTGAGTAGTGAATTCGCTTAAATCCACGATTTCAGGTGTCAAGTTCATGAAGATCTGAGTTTTCATGTTTTCAAGCTTCGTCGAAAGTTCGTCCAGATATTTTACTTCACTGAGTCTTTGACCGGGAAGCAGTTCTAAAGAAGAAACACCATTGTTTACGAATAGTTTTCCTTCTGTCATTGAGATAGTAGTTCCGGCAACAGGCTTCTCTTCCATTCTGAATACAGTGCCGTCAATCTTAATTTTTGCCTGGGGCGTCTGGATTGAAGCGATCTGTTGCCCTGGCAAGAAATTCGCTCGAAGGCTACCCATATGAAGCTGGATTTCTATCTCGAAAGCACGATTTACTATGTTTGCTTCTAGCGCCTTTTGAATACTGAGCTTGGTGTCTTCAAAAAGCCGAATTTTGGACCCGTTGCGAAAAAGAATCGTGACTCTCCCATTTTTGCCAGTCTCTAGGATATCTTCTTCTCCTAAAAAACTTCCGGATCGTGCAACCAACTTTCTGCCTGTTTGTTTGGGGGTCATTTGGACCAAACCATCCAACTCATGAATAGATGCCACCGGCACACCTACTTGGGCTTTTAGAGGACTATTCAAAAGAAAAATCAGGAGTCCAATCAGCAGTGAAAAACGATATTCGGTTAAACTTAGTTTGTTCATAGATCAATGAATTGAATGGGGTTTTATCTTGCTGTTGAGGATGCAAGGTAAACACCTTTCGATCAGAGAAGATCCCGTAGTCGATACCAAGTTGTTCCCAGAAGAAGTGCAGGCATTCTAAACAAAGGTCCACCAGGAAATGGCAGATGCGGTATTTGTGACATTACATCAAATCTCTCAGCAGTTCCGCTGATGACTTCAGCCATCAATTTTCCAGCTAATCCTGTCAGTGCTACTCCATGGCCCGAAAATCCATGGGCTAAAAACACATTTGGAGCCAACCTACCAAAATTTGGCATTCGATTCATCGTGATTCCTACCAGGCCCCCCCCAACCATATTCCAATTCAACATCAACCAAGGAAGGGAAGACTTTCAACATTCTCTTTCTAAGATAGCTTCTGACGTTCACAGGAGGGATCGTCGAATAGCTAACCCCCCCACCAAATAGTAATCGCTGATCTGCAGACAGTCGGAAGTAGTCGAGAACAAAATTAATATCAGCAACCGCACTATTCTCTGGTAGCAGTTGCCCTGCTCTAGTTGAGCCGAGTGGTTCAGTGGCTATCATATAGGTACCAACTGGCATCAACCGCTGACTTAGTTTCTTACCCAAGGATCCAAGGTAAGCATTCCCAGCTAGAACCAAGTAATTGGCCTTTAGAGAAGCGTTTGATAATGACAGCAAAATTTCATCTTTTCCTGACCAATTTTGAACAGGTGATTCCTCGAAAAGATCGACTCCCATTTCCTGGGCAGCCTTCGCCAAACCAAGAGTGTATTTCAGTGGATGAAGATGGCCACTTTGCTGGTCTTTCACACCCGCAAGATATCTTGTTGAAGAAACCTGTTCCATCAAATAATTTCCTTCCAACCACTCCAAATCGTAGTCGTAATGGCGCATCAAATCATCTTTAAACTCGCTCAGTTCAGGGATTTGCCTAGTTTTGACAGCCGTGTGAACATGCCCCCATTGCCAATCGCAATCAATCTGGTGTTTTTCCACCATTTGATGGGTCACCCGGATCGCTTCCAGTGACAATTCCCAGAGCTTTTTTGCTTCAGACTCTCCAACCAATTTCCGCACTGTGGGCATCTCTGCACCGAAGCCAAAGATGAATTGACCCCCATTTCTACCGGATGCTCCGTGACCAATCTTCTGTGCTTCTACAACGCATACTTGAAAGCCCCTCTCAGCAAGATGAATTGCGGAAGAAAGCCCAGTCACTCCTCCTCCGACAACACAGACATCATACCTGTGTTCACCTTCCAGTTTAGTGGTTAAAATCTCAGAACAAGCGCTCGCTTGGTAGTAATTTTCTTCCGTCATATTTTTGGAGAGGAGGTATTAGGTCAAGGGTGCCAGTTTTTCATGGAGCAAACTCAAAAGATTTTGAAAATCTTTTGGTTCTTCTACTGAAAATTCCATTATTTCTTGAGAGATTGGGTGCTCAAATCCCAACTCTGCAGCATGAAGGGCTTGCCGAGGAAAGGACTGCAAGGCCAAAATAACATCATCAGGCATATGCTTTGTCTTTCCTAATTGCCCATAAACTGGATCACCAACTAGAGGATGTCCTTGCGAACTGAGATGCACCCGTATTTGATGGGTTCGACCAGTCTCCAATTCACAAGAGATGTGAGTCAGGCCATCCCATCTAGCTAACTGCGTCCAATAAGTTGTAGCAGCACGCCCATTTTCTACGATCGCCATCATTTTTCGATCTCTGGGATGCCTCCCGATTGGGGCTTCAATTGTCCCTTGAAGAGTAACAAGATTGCCCCAAACCAGTGCGCTGTAAAGACGGTGGATTGAATGTTTTCTGAATTGACGAGCTAGCCTCTGGTGGGCTTGATCATGTTTGGCAACTACCAGAATACCTGAGGTATCCTTATCCAACCTGTGAACAATTCCAGGCCGCTGGACTCCCCCTATCCCGGATAGGTCTTTACAGTGATGTAACAGCCTTTGAACGAGCGTACCAATATAATTGCCAGGAGCTGGATGGACAACCAGGCCAGCCGGTTTGTTTAAAACGATCAGGTGCTCATCTTCAAAGAGAATCTCCAAGGGACCGTTTTCTGGCTCAAGCTCGGATGCCACAGGGAGGGGAAGCCAAACTTGCACTCTTTGGCCTTCACGTAGTTTTCGTGATCCTGAAGATATTGGCTGATTATCCAGATGAACTCGATTTTGAGTCAGTAGCCTCTGAGCTTCAGCCCTTGAGGTAAGTTCTGGCCACTCTGCGAGCCAGCGATCTAGTCGAGTTCCTTGAAATTCTGCAGGAACTTCCTTCTCCAGAGAGTTTCCGAAATCTTCTTCATCTAGATCGTCTGCAGTAACCAAATCACGATTCCCCAACTGATGCCCAAAATTAGGGCAATGATTGGGCTTTTCCACCTTCGTGGAATTTTCTTTATCCATGAAAACATCACAAAATTATTCACCAAGAGGCCAAAATAGTTGGCTTTCTGTTATTACTCCATTAAGTCGTCTGTCGTGCGATTCTTCAGGGATATGCTCCAAAATTTGCCAATCGAATCCCACTCCGAGAGTTCTCGCCCCATTTAATTGATTCAGGAAGCGGTCATAATATCCTCTACCCTTGCCTAGCCTAGCCCCCTCTCGACTTAAGGCTAATGCAGGCACTAGTACTAGATCAATTTTGGAGAGCTCAGCTACAGAGGCAGCACTATCCTGAATCTCTGGAATACCCCAAGAACTCTTTTTCAGTAATTTGATATCCTCCAACCAATGATGAGTGAGATGGGAAGGTCCAGCCACTTTCGGCACTTGCACCCGCCGTTTCGTTCGCAGAGCTTCTTGAACCAAGAAAAAAGTATTTGGTTCGGTATTCTGAGGCAAAAAGGTGTGAATCACTTTGGCTTCTTGCCACAACCTTGAATTAAGCAAATGCCTAAAAATTTCTTTTGATGCAGCATCAATGGTGTTTGGATCCATCGCTTTGCGGCGTTGGCGCATCCGTTTTCTTAGCTCATCTTTCTCGATCAACTCTCAAGTCATCCAAAGCAGATTGTAGAATGAGTCTGGTGCTGGGCACAATCCATTGAGTTTTAGATTTACCTTTTCGAATCTCTGAGGAACTTACGGCGGGGAGATCGAAGTCCAGACTGGTTGCGATTCGTTGCCCATCGTGCCGAAACTCCTTTTCATCCATTGAATTTTGCCCTTCTGGAAATAAACGAGTCAGCGGGCTCCAAAAAGCCGAGACATCTCGGACCCTTTCCTCCTTACGCTTGACGATTATTAGCTGAATTTTTTTTACAAATTCATCAACTCGATACCATCGGTCAAACTCAGCAAAAGTATCACTGCCAATAACCCAAAACCAGTTTTCTGACCTGTATTGCTCATAAAGTTGCTGCCAAGTTTCATATGAATAACTTAACCCTGAGCGATTAACTTCAATATTCAATAAGTGTAATCGGGGATTTTTTGGCAAGGCAATCTCCAAAAGTTGCCATCTAGTTTCTGCTGGAATCAGATCTTCTCTTGATTTGAACGGAGATTGAGCGGCAGGAATTACTAAAATCTCTGGTTCACCCCCAAGTTTTAGCAAATTTTTGATCAGCTCGATGTGTCCATGATGTACTGGATTGAAACTCCCACCAAAAACGAGAATACTTCGTAGCGGTAGTTTTATGTAACAATCTGAATTATTGTCGGAGATTCCCATGAAGCAGGCACTCAAACTGGGCAGTTGGTTCAGTCTTTGGTTCTTTTTTTCTGGTCAACAAAACTTTGAGGTATCAGATCTTGCTCCAAAAACGCAGCAGGTTGAGGTACCACTTGAGTGGATTATTGGTGCAGGAGTATTAGCTGTCCTACTGATCATCATTCTGATCGTTCAAATTCAGCTGAAGCGCAAATCCGAAGTCAAAATGCGCCAAAAGTACAACTTTGATCATGCTGAGCGACTGCTGAATTCGATGATAGGATCCGGTCCTAATGCCTTTGAACTTCGTAAGCTTATAGAGGCTGTGCTCGGAACTAAAGATCCGATCGAAATTATGAATTTTAGTAGATCCTTAGCTGCCTTTGATAAGCGCTCTGAAGAGTATCTTGAATTGGAGCAAAACTCTGCTGAGGCCCAAAAAGCACTTACCCAAACACGGAAGTTATTGAATCTGAGCCTGAACAACTCTAACATCCCGTTCACAAGTTCAAAATTGCTTCCGATCGGTCAGGCTCTCCAATGTCAGGTTCAACTCGGTGAACGGAAGCTCAAATTCGACTCCATTGTGCTTGCCCAAAGCGAATCCAAGCTACTGATCAAAACTCCTCAGGTGGAAGAGCGGCCTGTCGAGATCAAGGACGTGGCTGAAATAAGTTGCCAAATTGAACGTCACAAAGACGGAGTTTATGAGTTTAGGCTTCCGTTCCTAGCCCAAAAGCAAGGCAAACAAAATGTGTTGGTAATGCACCACTCCTCTGACATCAAGCTTATCAGCAAGGCAAACATTGACAAGGATACCCTGGAAGAAGAATGGTACATGGAGTAACAAGACTGTTGAGCTTAAATTTGCACTCGAAGTGCATTCATTCCAACCGTTTCTAACTGATTTGCATAATGAATCTACTAAACTTTACTAAATAAGAACATGAAACAAATCTCCCACATCTGGTTCCTCAGCCGAAAAAGAATACTCTTGATGATTTCACCATTGTTATGGTTCTGGCTGTGTGGTCAAAAGTCAGCATCCGGAAATTTCCAACTAACAGACTTGCAAGCAAACTATGACGCACCTGCAGTCATCCCCACTAGCTTTTATGTTGGAGTTGGCTTTGCGATCTCTGCTGCAGTTGGTGGCTTCTTTGGTCTGCGCTTCTATCGTGCCAAAATGGAGGAATTAGAACAAATTCGGATCAAGCGAGAACAGACTGACATGACTCTGCATACTCTTTACGAAAGTCTGAAGATGTCAGAGGATGAAGTAGAGTTAGTACATCGGCTTGGGAATAGACGCGAGGCAGAGGAGATCCTCTCGATGATGCGCAGCAACAAACTTTTTGAGGAAGCTGTGGATGAACTGATCGAGGAGGGAAGCTTAGATGCAGAATTAATGGCTGCAATTCATGCTATGCGGACTAAGCTGCAGTTTAATCTCACCAACAAAGATTGTGAAGTCATCAATACGAAGATGCTACTCCCAAACATGCGGGTGGAGTGCTCAGTAACAGCTAAGGGTAGACAATTAGCTTTCATTTCCTTAATCAAGGAAGTTAGTGAGCGAGGTGTGCGCATTGACCCTCCCATGATCAAGCGGCGGCCCGCAAATCTTTTGCAGTTTAAGGTCATCAAATGTCGTGTCCGGCGCCAGGGGGACGCTGATTATGAGTTCGCATTGAGAGTTGAAGAACAAAAAACAGAAACTCCGGGAATTGTCTGGTTGGGTCATAGTAACGACATTCGAAAAATGGCGATACGTGAATCTGAGCGACTCGAACTCAATCAAGACGCTCTTTTCAGAAGAGTGGAGGCAAGCGAATACGCACAAGAGATGCGCTCTGTACGTGGATCTGCTGATGATTATAAGATCAAAGGCAAGATTATTGACATGAGCGCAGGAGGTATGAAACTAGCGATTACACAGAAACTTGAAGATCCATTGAAAAATGGCGAAATTTTTCTGTTCCACCTCTCGGGCGCAAGCTTACTGGAAAATATGGCAGCAACTGTTTTGGCCACAATTCCAAGCGGTAAACAATTAAATGTTCACCTGCAATTTCGTGACAGCAACGCCCTGACACGGATCAAGCTTTTGCAATTTCTGCATCGTTACAAGAAACAACAGGTGGCTGCCTAGAAGGATGGTGGAAGAACAATACCGAGACCTATTACGAAGGGTTCAAAAAAAAGCTGAAAGTTACAGGGAACAGCAACAGCAGGCAGTTGAATTTCAAAGTGAATTAGAGGCTGTTAAGGAAGTATATGGTCTGACAGATCAAGAGTTATCAGATATCCTAAAGGAAGTTGAATCTGAGGTTGAAGCAGAAAATAAATCAACATCAAAGCAACCACCTCTTCCCGACCGAAATCCACTTGCTCTCAATGTTGCAACGCTTTGCCTATTGCTGGTGGGAATGATGCTTCTTTTCGTACAGCCTTTGATTGGTATTGTTTTTCTCGGAGGTGTCTTGGCTCTCCGTTGGATTAATTAATTTAGATCGTATCCAGCATTACTGGAACTTGCCTAAGTTTGATTTGGAAATTCAGCTCCTCGAATAGGAATTTCGAACACCCCTCTATTTTGATTGTGATTAGAATTTGAATAAGGATTTCTAGCGTCAATCTCTTAAATTGATCAAAGTTCTAATAATCTTAGCGGTCTTTTCTGGCTGCTCCAGAGGAAACATGTGTCCTCCATTGAAAGCCGTTTGCTGAAAACCCGGTAGAGTCTTACGAAGTTCATTGCGGTCGGAATGCTGAAGCACTCCTTTATCACTTGCGAATATCAAATGGCCTTCTAGCCCTTTCCAGGACTTAGAAAAGTGCAATGGTATAGTTTGGAAAAGATGATATTCCAACTCTTTGGGAATATGCAGCTTTACGCAGTCTGCTTGCTCAATGAAGCCATTTGAAACATAGTCAGTCAATACCTGATCGGAAAACTTGCGAAAAAAACTGCGTTTTCGCAATTGATCAAAAGCTTCTTGATGAGAAGAAAAGGCTTCGCGGCGTCTAAGAGCTGTACGAGCTGGAGTAACCCGATCCATTTTTCCGAATTTTTTCAATAACCACAAAGATGCCCGCTTGCCAAATGAAAAGAGGGGTGGATCCAGTAAAATTATGTTTGTAAAAGCTTCCGGCCTTTGTTCCGCAGCATAAAGTAAAACTACGGCTCCCAATGAATGTCCCACACCCACGCTCGGTTGATGAGAGTTCATTTGCGAAAGGACTTGGTCCGCAATTGATTCCCAATCTTGGGGCAAACCTTTATCAAGCTGCCCTAATGATTCAACAAAATGGACGTCAAAATCCTCAAAATTTTTAAATAATTGCTGATAAGAACTTGCTGGAAATCCATTGGCATGTAGGAACTCGAGCTTTCGAAGTGGCTGATCTGTCATCTGTAATGAACTGGTAAACAATCTATGAGAATTGGAATTCTTCAGTGCGATCACGTAAAATCCGAACTGCAGCCCAAGTTCGGTAATTATCCAGAAATGTTTGCAACCATGATTCATGCTCAAAATCCTCAGCACGAACTCCTGAACTTTGCGGCATGCGACGCTGAATTACCTGATCAGACTAATCTTTGCGAAGCCTATATATTGACTGGAAGCGCATCAAGCGTCTATGAGGATCTGCAATGGATCAGGGATCTTGAATCCTTCGTGCGTAGTTTGCATCAACAAAAGATTCCAACCGTGGGTATTTGTTTTGGCCATCAGCTGCTAGCGCAAGCACTGGGCGGTGAAACTCTGGAAAGTCAAAAAGGTTGGGGTGTTGGGATAGCACACCATCGTGTAGTTTCAAACAAAGATTGGATGATTCCGAAAGTTGAGGAGGTGAAGGTCTTGGTCAGTCATCAGGATCAGGTCACCAAATTACCTCCACAAGCCCAAAGGATCCTCCAAAGCGAATTTTGTCCCAACGCGATGTTTCAGCTTGGTGAACATATCATTGGGTGTCAGGGTCATCCTGAGTTTATACCTGAATATTCGCATGCACTCATGGAAATGCGCAAAGGGAAGATGCCCGAGACAGTGCGCCAAGCAGGTTTAGATTCACTCACAAAAAATACTGAATTGGGACCCATATCTCTCTGGATTGAAAATTTTCTTAAATCACACCAAAAACCATAACTTTATCCAGTAGACAAATGAATTCCTCAACTTCCAGCCCAATCCCAAGTCGCATTACGACTTTGCTGGTCTATGGGCGAGCCCCCTTAGCACTTGCAGGCTTGATCTGTGCGATTCTGACCATGATCTTGCGCAATCCATCTCTTTATTTTTTGGGGATGGCTTGTCTAGTTATAGCTATGGTCTTTGATCTTATCGATGGCTGGTTTGCAGCTCGATTTCAGCCACATCACAAGCTTGCCGAGTTAGCAGAGCGATTAATGGACAAGCTAGTCTATTCGCTTATTTTTCCCCTCGTTGCTTTTGGCATGATGTGGCGCTTTCACCATCTGCCCGAATCTAGTCCAAATCAACACTTGGAACTTTTCCACGCTATGTTTGTGCTGTTGCTCGCCATCATTGTCCTTATGCGAGACCATTTTGCCCATTTTATGTTGGGATTCGCACAGACACATGGGGAAGCACCTGGAATGCGTGAACTAAGTCGACTACGTACTATGGCGGCAACACCAGTGGGAGCTTTTCTGTATGGGTACGCTTTCTACATTCCCGAAGCTGCCGAAGTTTTACCAAATTGGTTGAATCAAATTGGAGGACTTTCACTGCAGACAATGATGGTTTTGGAAGTATTCTTTCTGATTATCAACTTTGGATCGATTGCAAGCTACTGCCGTAAGTATGGCACATTTTGCTTAGATGACCTTTGTCTAGGGGATGTGAAGCTACGTCGGAAAATTCTTGCTACGCTACCTAACTCTCTGACCATAATGAATGCTCTGATGGGACTGCTGGCTATCTGGTTTGCGCAGCAACAGGAAATGCATCAAGCTTATATCATTCTGGTGGGAGCCGCTTTCTTTGATAAGTTGGACGGAGCTCTAGCCCGAAAACTCGGACTGATTCAATCTCCAGATCCGCAAAAGAGAAGAAACATCACAACTGGTGGGATTCTGGATGACATCTCTGATGGAGTGAGCTTTTGCTTAGCCCCTGCAATCATTTTCTATATTCTAATGGATCGGATTGATCATCCTGGAATGCAGATGCTCCCCTATGGACTGATCGCAATAATTTATGCTGTTGCTGGAATTACCAGATTGATCGCCTTTACTCTGGACACCAACCCGACTCCCGGCTTTTTTAAAGGCATACCAACTCCTGGAGCAGCTCTGCTTGTAACCGCTCCGTTCATTATGGTTGAACAAGCTCGATTGAGTGAATCATCCAGTTTATTGATTTGGGTATATCTCTGCTCAGGAATGATGATATTTTGTGCACTACTGATGAATATCTACAAGATCCGATACATCCACGCTGGTCGCTATTTCAATCAAAAGCCTTGGATGGGGAGAGCAACTACACTAATTTTAGTTGTGTTTGCATTCACAGATTTCTTCGGTTACGTTGCCTTCATCTACATGCTTGGTTATGCTATCTCTCCGATTCTTATCGGAAAAAATTCTCAAGAGGTTAGCAAACAGGAATCGCGTAATACCGTCCACAACTAACGGTTTTCAGTTTTGAATAGCGAAAATCCAGACCGCCTTGTTGCCCCAGAAATTCAGGATGGTGAGTCACAGGACTTATCCCTACGGCCAACCCGCCTCAGTGAATATATTGGTCAATCCACAGTAAAAGAAAATCTGCGGGTTTTCATTCGTGCTGCTCGCAAGCGAGGTCAGGCACTAGATCATGTGCTTTTGAGCGGCCCTCCAGGACTAGGCAAAACTACGCTGGCCAATATTTTTGCGAATGAGTTGGCAGTTCCGTTAAGGTCTTCCTCAGGTCCAGTAGTAGAAAGACAGGGGGATCTAGCAGCGATTTTGACCAACTTGGAACCAGGATCTGTTCTATTTCTTGATGAAATCCACCGAATGAATCGAGTTGTCGAGGAAGTACTTTATTCAGCAATGGAAGATTTTACTTTGGACATCCTCATTGGAGAGGGTCCTGCAGCTAGAACAGTAAAATTAGACCTACCAAGATTCACCCTCGTTGGAGCAACTACACGTGCTGGATTATTAAGTGCACCCCTGAGAGATCGATTTGGCATTCAATGTCGGCTTGAATACTACACTCCTGAAGAACTGAAGCTGATCGTCATCAGAGCTGCGGCTTTGCTTGAGATTGAAATCGTAGAAGAAGCTGCGATGGAACTGGCCACCAGATCTCGAGGTACTCCAAGGATAGCAAACCGGATGTTACGACGATGTCGGGATTTTGCGGACTTGGAAACAGGAGGAGTGATCACCCTGCCGCTGGTCCAGAAGAGCTTGGCAAGGATGGGAATTGATGAGCTTGGGTTGGACCAAATGGACTGTCACATTCTGCGCACTATCATCGAAAAATATGATGGTGGCCCAGTTGGTTTGAACACGCTCTCTGCTGCAGTTTCTGAAGAACAAGACACCCTTGAGGAAGTGTATGAACCTTTCCTACTGATGCAGGGATTTCTTCAAAGAACACCCCGTGGCAGGATGGTAACCCGACAAGCCTATGAGCATCTTGGTATAAACATTCGATCAGAAGATCAACTTCCTCTTTTTTCCAACAGATGAGTTATTCACTCCTTTAATAATCCACTCTCTGAATATCTGCTCCAAGTCTATGTAAGCGTTCGTCAATTCTCTCGTAGCCCCGATCAATTTGATGAACATTTTGGATGATGCTCTCACCTTTAGCACAAAGTGCGGCAATCAAGAGCGCCATTCCAGCTCGAATATCTGGAGATGAGACAGGCATTCCTTGCAGTTTGGACGGTCCTGAAACAACAGCGCGATGAGGATCACAGAGGAGGATTTGAGCTCCCATTGAGATCAACTTGTCTACCCAGAAGAGTCTGCTTTCAAACATCTTTTCGAAAATTAGAACCGTTCCTTTACATTGCGTAGCCACCACCGTCATGATGCTTGTCAGGTCTGCGGGAAATCCTGGCCACGGGGCATCATCAATCTTGGGAATCCCGGGGGATTCCTGATTGATTCTCAAAGACTGTTCTGCTGGAATCATTAAGTCATCACCTTCACTATCTGTAGCCACCCCCAGTCTTTCAAACATCATCCTGATCATTTTCAACTGATCAACGCCCGCATTTCTGATCTTTAGTTCACTGCCTGTGACAGCAGCCAGACCGATGAATGAGCCAACTTCAGTGTGGTCAGGCTGGATAGTATATTCAGCACCATGCAAGCGAACACACCCATCTATGGTCAATAAATTACTACCAATGCCTGTAATGTGTGCGCCCATCTTCAACAGGCATCTGCACAAACCCTGAACGTGGGGTTCGCATGCCGCATTGTAGATCGTTGTTCTACCCCAGGCCATCACAGCAGCCATGATCGCGTTCTCTGTAGCCATTACACTGGCTTCATCTAGGTAAATTGAGGTTCCACAGAGTCGATCTGTTTGCATCACATACTGACCCTCTGAATCCAGCTCAATCTGCGCTCCTAATTGTCGTAGAGCAAGAAGATGGGTTTGCACTGGGCGCATTCCAATCCGGTCACCACCAGGTGCAGGGAGGCGGATACAACCGTAACGGGCGAGCATCGGTCCAGCTAAAAGGAATGATCCTCGGATTTCACGGGCTGCAGCAGTATCAGGATCACAATGAGTTAGTTGACGAGACTCAAAACGCAACGAATGAGGACCAATTTCTTCAATGATGACCCCCAAGCTCTCAAGCAGATCCATCATTGATCGAATGTCGGCAATGTCTGGTACGTTGTGCAGAATGACAGGCTCCTCTGTCAGTAAAACTGCTGCCAGTACTGGAAGGGCTTCGTTTTTATTTCCCGAAGGTGTGATTTCACCGCGAAGGGAGTTCCCTCCCTGCACAATAAATTTCTCGTTAGATTTCATTTCAAATTCGTCATATCCCATGCTTCATCCCTGAAGAATTTAAACTCCTGTTGAAAACTGTTTCAAACCCTCCACTGCAAAGGAGACACCGGAGTCTTCTTTATTGAGCAGGATTTTTTTCAGATGTTGATTGGATGATTGCTTTATGGAGACTAGAAATTGATAGGAATGATCAAGAATTAAGCACTCCTGGTAAATTTTGTTGAATTGTATTTGTTTAAAAAGTTTCCAAATCTTATCGAAAAATCTGGAGTCGCATTGACTTAGATGATAAAAATATTATTGTTTTCCAAAATTCTTACAATGGATGTCACCAGCCAGGAAGGTAATGTCGCCACTCCACCGCAGTAAAATTCTCCACGAAGAGTCGAAGCACCTTACTAATTGGTTGGAATTTACAGAGATCGACTACGAGGATGAAGCCGGTCATCGTCGCAGTTGGGAGGCAGTTTATCGAAGATCTCGGAACGAAGCTGCGATCATCGTTGCGCAGCTTCGGCCAAGTGGAAAATACATCCTAGTTCGTCAATTTCGCCCCCCAACCGGAGGGTATGTTTTAGAGTTTCCGGCAGGTTTAGTCGATTCTGGCGAGACTCCTGCAGGAGCCGCCCTTCGGGAATTGAGTGAAGAGACCGGCTATCAGGGTGTTGTCAGAAGGGTAACAGAGCCTATGTATTCATCTCCTGGTATGCTTGGCGAGGCTTGTCGTTTCGTGTTCGTCGATGTTGATGAAAACTTATCCACTAACAAATCTCCCCAACCACACTCAGAGCCGGGCGAATTTTTAGATGTCTATGTCGTGGATCCTTCTGAAATTTCCAATCTAATGAAAAAGGAGGAGATGAGGACCTCACATGTGGACGTAAAACTTTTTGCTTTTTTCAAAGATTTGTTTCCATCTTCGGCAGAATGATTGAACCGAACTTAATCCAAACCAAATATTCTGAGGTTCTCAACCCAAGTAATTTCTGGGAGACCAGGCCGTTTGCTGAGCCTGTTGCCTTGTCAGAACTGGGGTTTCTCTTGACTTCGGAACAATTGGGATCAGATCGGTTAAATCATTTGAACAATCTGATGAATCGCCTCTCACAAGTTTGTCAAACAAGTGATGAACTTCAGGCTGGGTTGCTTCTATACCTCTATCCCTCCTACACAGATTTGCCTGACCGAATGACTCAGCAACTCTGTCATCCGAATGCTTACGAAATATTTTTAAGACTCCGCCAGATAGATGGTCTATCTTTCAAGATGGAGACAGAAAAACATCTGATTCGAGCCAGAGATCTCATTTACGCGATGTGCGGCAATTTCTCGTTGATGATGGCTTTGTTACTAATTCGCCTGCACCGAATCCAGCAATTTGAGGACTTGCCAGAATCGCATCTTGATTTAGTTGCAAAACAATCTCTCCACGTTTATGCGCCCCTCGCCAACAGACTGGGAACTTTCTGGATTAAAGCAGAATTAGAGGACCACGCTTTTCAGATACTGGAGCCTGATCAGTACTATCAATTGAAGAAGCTGGTTGCGAAAAAAAGAAATGAAAGATCGGCACTGGTAGAGTCCATGTCTCGCCAAATTCGCCAGACTTTACGCAAAGCAGGCCTAAGTCATCAAGTTTATGGGCGCTATAAGCGCTTCTATTCGATCCATGAGAAACTTCAAAAAGTTGATCAACAATTTGAGCGAATCCAAGATTTGATAGCACTTCGCATCTTGCTTGACGACGTTGCTGATTGCTATGCCGCACTGAGCTATATTCACGAGCAATGGCCTCATAACGAAGATCGCTTCAAAGACTACATCACACAACCGAAGCCCAATGGCTATCAATCCCTGCACACCACAGTAACGACACTAGGTGGAGATGACGTGGAGATCCAAATCCGCACGCATGAAATGCATGCTGTTGCAGAATTTGGGATTGCTGCCCACTGGCTGTATAAAGAAACCCATCGTTGTTCTGCGGTTAAAGCTGATCTAAGTAGGTCATTCAAGAAGCTTGACCAGACTCTTCAATGCGTTTATCCGATGACTCCTCAAGGAGATATTCTTGAACTACCCAAAGGTGCTTCACCTGTTGATTTTGCTTACCACATCCACACGGATATTGGGAACCAGATCTCGGGAGTAAAAATCAACAACAACATCAGTAAAATTGATACCCAACTTGAAAATGGGGACTGTGTTGAGATTCTGACCTCTTCTCGCCAAAATCCGACCAAGGAATGGCTGAATTTCGTAAAAACCCACAAAGCTCGCAACAAAATTCGGCAATTTATCAACCTTCAGAAACGTGAAGAATTCCGTCGTGAAGCGTGGAGTGTTTTAGAAAAAGATTTTCGGCAGGCAGGGTTAAATTTGAATCGGATGGTGCGGGAAAACCGATTAGAAAATGAATGTCAGCAGCGCAAATCTCAATCCTTTGAGCACGTTCTAAATTGCATTGGGCAAGGCTCTCTGCGCTCACACGAAATACTGCAGTGGTTTGTGGACGCACCTAATGAGCCTGCCGCTTTACCAATAATTCAACCCAAGAACGAGAAAACGCTTTCAAGCATCCAGAAACATTTTATTCCTGGGAAATTTCATGTTGGTGTCGAGGGATTAGAGGAAGCAGCTACTTTTTTAGCAGGTTGCTGCAAACCAGTTCCAGGCGATGAAATTATTGGGTATATTTCGAGAAACCGAATGATCAAGATTCACAGAAAAAATTGTGAATCAGCTAGTCATCTTGAAAATGATCAACTGCTTGCCGTCAACTGGATTGAGTTTGCTTAATCTAGTTTATCAGTTCATTCCCAACTCATATCTTCCGAATTCAAGCTACTAATCAGTTTTTCCGTTCGACTACATCAGACAAAAAATACTAGGCTTTTCACTGGACTATTATGTGGGTCCACACATAATTTTGCAGGTTTGCTGAGTACATTTGCAGTGCGAGACAAGTATGAAATTAGCGGTTATTGGAACTGGCAACATGGGGGGTGCGCTCGCGACTGCGGTCATTCAGGCAGAACTAGTGCTCCCTAAAAATCTACTATTGATCGAACCCGATCAAGAAAAGCGTGAATATCTTGGAAATCAACTCTCTTGCGCTACATCCAATCAGTTTGATGATCTATCTGAAAACTTTGATTTAATCCTGTTGGCTATCAAGCCTCAGATCTCAAGGGAGGTTCTCACCAATCTTCGTGATCATCTTCACTCACATCAACTCCTTCTTTCAATTCTCGCTGGGACCTCCATAGAGTCGATTCAACGGCTAAGTGATCACACTAAGGTGGTCAGAATCATGCCCAACACTCCTGCACAGCTAGCACAGGGTATGTCAGTCTTTCATGCCGCTAAAGAAGTCAATTGGACTGAGAAAGAGCTTGTCAAGCAGCTACTAGATTCTTGTGGCAAGTGTTTCGAAGTACGGAGCGAGATCATGATTGATGCTGCCACCGCCATTTCAGGTAGTGGTCCCGCCTACCTGTTTTATCTCGGAGAGCAAATGGTCATAGAAGCTATGAAATTGGGATTTTCCGAATCAGAAGCCACTCAACTCGTCCAACAAACGATCTTTGGCTCTGCGCAACTATGGCTAAACAGTGGCGAATCTCCTGGAACGCTCCGGCAACGAGTAACATCGCTTGGTGGAACCACAGCAGCTGCAATTGAAAAGTTCAATGACTTGAAGATCGGCTCAGGAATTCAACAGGGAATTCATCAGGCTTTTTTGCGAGCTGTTGAACTATCAAAACCGTGACTATCAACTTAGATATTTTTTAGTATCAAATAATGACTTGCGTAATTATCGTTGGTTCCCAGTGGGGAGATGAGGGTAAGGGAAAGATTGTCGACCTCCTGACAGAGTATGCAGATGGCGTCATCCGTTACCAAGGAGGAAACAATGCGGGACACACTGTAATGTTCGAAGACAAAACCTTCGTCCTGCACTTGATTCCGTCAGGAATTCTGAGAGAAAAACTCTCGATCTTGGGTAATGGTGTTGTAATAGATCCAGCGGCACTTCTTGAGGAAATTAAACAGCTTCAAGAAATGAATATTTCTGTCCGAGACAACCTTCGAATTAGCAATAATGCCCACCTGGTCATGCCTTACCACCTGCTGTTTGACCAACTCAGAGAATCACGCAAGGGTAAGCAGAAAATAGGTACAACAGGACGGGGAATTGGTCCGACCTATGAAGACAAAGTTGCGCGATCAGGTATACGCTTGGGCGATCTGCGAAATTCAGATCATCTGAAAGATCGACTTTCGAAAATTATTGAAGAGAAAAACTCCCAACTTCGGCACTACTTTGGAGCCGAACAAAAATGCCTGAATTTGGGACATGTACTAAATGAACTACAAAATCATTTTCAAGAACTAGAGCCATATCTTTGTGACAGTGCTCAATTGGTTAATGATCGATTGGACGCAGGCAAGAATCTGATTTTTGAGGGTGCGCAAGGGACTTTTCTTGATGTGGATCATGGCACCTACCCCTACGTAACTTCGTCAAATACCCTGGCGGGAGGGGTTTGTACGGGAGCAGGAATTGGCCCGACCAAAGTTAGTCACGTTTTGGGCATTACTAAAGCCTACACAACGCGTGTGGGAAGTGGTCCGTTTCCGACAGAATTAGATGATGAAACAGGAGAATTCCTGAGGAGCGAGGGAGGAGAGTTCGGCGCCACAACTGGCAGACCAAGGAGATGTGGTTGGTTTGATGCAGTTTTGGTTCGTCAGGCCGTGCGCCTAAATGGCATCAGCAGCTTGGCGCTTACCAAATTAGATGTACTTGATAAATTTGAAGAAATCATGATTGCAGTGGCCTATCAACTTGCAGACGGTACAATTACCAGAAATTTTCCGACACAGCATCTGGATCAAGTCACTCCAATCTATGAAACTATGCCAGGATGGAACCGCTCTTCCCAAGGTATTCAACAAGTGGATGAATTACCGAAAGAACTAGTCGCGTATATTAAACGCTTGGAAGATTTGGTTTCGGCGCCGGTATCCATCATTTCAACTGGCCCTCGTCGCGAAGAAACCATCTTGCTACCATCTGCTCCACTCATCAATCCCTGAATTATAGCTCACCAGCAACACAAATGAAGATTACCTACCGAAATTTTCAAAACGAGGGAATTATTGCCCTGGACACACAAATGATGCGTCCGCTCATGGTTTCCAGTCATTTGATCCTACAAAATGGTAAAGCTGCTTTCGTTGATGTAGGTGCTTCCCCTTTGATTCCTAACTTACTAAAAGGACTCTCTGAGCATAGCCTAAGCAAAGAAGATGTAGAGTACGTCATAGTCACACATGTTCACTTAGACCATGCGGGAGGTGTGGGTGTATTGATGAACCAACTTCCCAACGCAAAGTTGGTTGTTCATCCGCGAGGATCAAGACACATGATTGATCCATCCAAACTGATTGCTGGAGCTACGGCAGTTTATGGACCAGAAGAAATGTCCAAAACTTATGGGGAAATTCTCCCAGTTTCCAAAGATCGAGTGATCGTTGCAGAAGATGGATTTCAGCTAGATTTTGATGGGCGAATTTTGGAATTTTGGGACACACCAGGTCATGCCCGCCACCATTTCTGCATTATTGATCATTTGACTCGCTCGATCTTTACAGGGGATAGTTTTGGGTTAAGCTATCGAGAATTTGACCACAACAATCAGGTTTTCATTTTACCAACGACTTCTCCGGTACAGTTCGATCCTGATGAAATGAAAGCAACGATCCAGCGTATCGCTAATTTCCAGCCAGAAGCAGTTTATTTGACTCACTTTAGCAGGCTGGATTATAGTGAAAGCCTTGCTGAAGACCTATTGAGCATGGTTGATGCCCATGTTGAGATCGGCCAGAGAGCAGCAAAACTTGAAAAAACAGTAAAACTTGAGCAAATAAAAATAGACCTTTGGGAACTGATCTGGAAAGAAGCCCAAAAACGCAGTTGTCCACTGGACGAGCACCAAGCACATCAACTTCTCGCTCTTGATTGGGAACTGAATGCCCAAGGCCTTGTCAGTTGGCTTGAACGAACTGCCTGAAAATTAGAATCTAACTCTTTACCGCCACTTCTATTCTGCCTAATTTTTCAGCATAAGCTTTTTGCTTGTGCTCTCCCTCCTCAAGCCCTTCATGTTAAGATAATCAATTTAATTAATAATATCATAAATATAACCAATAATTATTTCTTGGCATTTCCTCTGCTGCTAATATTTTGTGCTCAAATGAATGAGCTCTATTAGTACGTTTCTTTGAAGACGCTTATTTCTTGAAAGGGGAGCGGTTATGGAGTTTCAAGCAGAGATGAAATATGTCCTGGATACGATTTGGCTGCTAATCAGTGGAGCTTTTGTGATGTGGATGGCAGCTGGATTCGCAATGCTGGAGGCAGGCCTAGTACGCAGCAAAAATACGACAGCTATATTGACAAAGAATATTGCGTTATACTCGGTCGCTTGTATCGCATTCTACCTGGTTGGATACAACTTGATGTATGGCGAAGGTAACGCAGTGATGGGTTCAGGCTTCGCTCTGTCGGGAACTTCATCAGAGAGTCACAGTCTACTCTCCGATTTCTTCTTCCAAGTGGTTTTTGTAGCAACAGCGGCTTCAATTGTTTCAGGAACACTAGCTGAGCGAATCCGCTTTTGGCCGTTTCTAGCTTTCACACTAGTTCTGACGGCATTCATCTACCCAATTCAGGGGCACTGGAGTTGGGGTGGAACAGCCTTAGGTGGCTTGATGGACGGTTTCAGCGACTTTGCGGGATCAACCATCGTCCATTCCGTTGGGGGTTGGGCAGCTTTGGCAGGAGCAATTCTACTTGGTGCCCGAAAAGGCAAATATGGTCCTGATGGCAAGGTGAACGCTATTCCAGGAGCAAATCTTCCGCTGGCTACGCTAGGCACCTTCATCCTTTGGTTGGGTTGGTTTGGATTCAATGGCGGGTCTCAATTAGCGCTGGGCTCTAAGGGTGACGCTGACGCCATATCAGCTGTTTTTGCTAACACGAACATTGCCGCATGTGCTGGAGCGGTGGTGGCTATGATTCTGACACAATTGCTTTATAAAAAAGTAGACCTGACGATGGTCTTGAATGGGGCACTCTCAGGTTTGGTCGCGATTACTGCTGGGCCTGATTATCCATCAATGGGCCTTGCAATGTTGATTGGAGGTATCGGTGGAGCATTGGTCGTGTACGCTGTACCAATGTTTGACAAGCTCAAAATTGATGACCCAGTTGGAGCACTGTCAGTTCACTTGGTGAATGGAATTTGGGGAACTCTGGCTGTCGGGATCTTCAAGCCAGATGCATCGTTGGGAGCTCAGATTATGGGGATTCTTTGCGTAGGAGCTTTTGTTTTTGGAACGAGCTTTGTCGTCTGGTTTGCTCTAAAATTGATTATGGGCTTAAGAGTATCTGAAGAAGAAGAATTTTCTGGAATGGACATCCCAGAATTTGGTCTTGCTGCCTACCCGGAATTCGTTCAGTCGACGGGATACGATTATGGCAGTGGCGGCGGTGAAAAGGGAACAAGAGCTGTTCCATCTGGTAAACTCGCCACTCAATCGTAGAATGACATACAAAAGGCGTCCTAAATAAACAGGACGCCTGACTTTCTGCAACTCCTGCCTTATCAACCTCACCAGTCCTTTTCTTGGGAAAAATCTAGTAACTAGATATCAACTTATTACTTGTTCTGCAGCCTACGTTGGATTCGAAGAGGAAGGGCGTGTAATCGTATGAAGCCATCAGCATCTTGCGGGTTGTAAGCACCCTGATCCTTCTCCATTGTCGCAATATCTTCATCATAAAGACTGAAAGGTGACTTACGACCAGTAACCATGCAGTTCCCCTTGTACAGTTTCAACCGTGCTGTCCCTGAGACTCTCTCCTGACTCTGTTTTCCAAGCGAGAGCAAAAGCTCCATCTCTGGACAGAACCAAAACCCATTGTAGGCCAGCTGTGCAAAACGAGGCATCAGGGAGTCTTTTAAATTGATGACATTTCTGTCGAGGGTAAGAGACTCAACAGCACGATGGGCAACATGAAGAATGGTGCCCCCTGGGGCTTCATAAACGCCACGGGATTTCATCCCAACAAATCGAGATTCGACCATGTCAACCCGACCGATGCCATTTTCACCACCAATTTGATTCAAGCGAGCGAGTAAGGCGGCCCGAGATAATCGCTCTCCATCCACTGATACTGGGATCCCTTGCTCAAATTCAATTAGGATTTCTCTGCTTTGATCAGGGGCATCCTGAGGAGATCTAGACAACTCAAACATTTCTGCTAACGGAGCCTGCCAGGGATCTTCTAGCATTCCGGATTCAAAACTGATGTGCATCAGGTTTTCATCAGAACTCCAAGGCTGTTGCACTGTTGCTTTTACGGGGATGCCATTTTGTTGTGCATAGGCCAACAGTTCCGTACGCCCAGGATATTTCTTGAAAAATTCAGGAATTTTCCATGGTGCAACCACTTGAATATCTGGTTGCAAGGAATAGTAGGATAGTTCGAAACGTACCTGATCATTCCCTTTTCCAGTTGCTCCATGGCCAACTGCAGAAGCTCCATATTGTTGGGCGACTTCAATTTGTTTCTTTGCAATCAGTGGTCTCGCTAGTGAGGTCCCTAACAAGTAGGTACCTTCGTAGATCGCATTCCACTGAATCGCAGGAACCACAAAGTCCCTTACGAATTCATCTTGAACGTTCTCAAGCAGTACTTCTACTGCACCAGCTTTGTGACCTTTGGCACGAATCGCTTCCAAATTTTCAACTTGCTGTCCCAGATCTAGACATAGTGCGATAACATCGTATCCCTCTGATGTGAGCCAATGAACCAAAACAGAAGTATCCAATCCACCTGAATAGGCGAGTACCAGTTTTTCTCTTTTCATATTTTTTTCTGAACGTTTAGTGGAGCAGGGTCCTTGCAGACCCCTATTTAATTGGTAGAACTAGGACGCTTTTGAAACAACTTCCTGAACCAATTCTGCTTCGTAATATTCCTTTGGGGGCTGTGGATCCAAGCGCAGCACTTTGAGGGCAACTGGACCTTTCTTGCCAGAACCCACCTCAAACTCTACCCTTTCGTTCTCATTAAGAAATCTGAAACCGTCCTGTTGAATTTCTGATTGGTGTACAAACAGGTCATCGCCACTGTCCTGGGCAATAAAACCAAACCCTTTTTTTGGATCGAACCATTTAACTATGCCCTGCCTCCGACCTTCCGGTAGAGGATTTCTTTTTAGCGATTCACGATAGGCTTCAGCTTCATGATCAGCCGAAGCTCGATAGGCGTGAATACCAACGATGATTCCCATACCCGCAACCGCTGACATCCCTAGTAATAATACTGGGTGTTTCGAGGGATCAAAAATTTCTTGAAACCATAGATATCCAAGGAGCCCAAGGATACAGAGCGTCAAAATTCCAATGACGCTCAAAAGAATTTTACTTTGCATGGATTTTTCTCTTTCAAATAACTGTTTCGTTCAATTTTGATCAACTTCAGATTTCTTGTTCTGCCAACCAGCGTTCAGCGTCAATTGCAGCCATACATCCCGTGCCAGCTGCGGTCACTGCTTGGCGATAAACAAAATCTTGCGCATCTCCACTGGCAAAGACACCTGCAACAGAGGTAAAGGTGCTACCTGCTTCAACAGTGATATAACCATTTTCATTCAGTGCTAGTTGTTCTTGAAAAATTCCCGTGTTTGGTTGATGGCCAATGGCAACGAACATTCCAGTAAATTTTTGTTCTGTAATTGAGCCTGTTTGTAGGTTGCGCAAACGCAATCCAGTCATTCCACTATCATCTCCCAAGACTTCATCAACCGCTGTATGCCAGAGAAACGTAATTCTTTCATTTTTTAGCGCCCTCGCCTGCATAATTTTACTTGCTCTTAGTTCTCCACGCCGGTGAATGACCGTCACAGTCCTGCACAGGTTAGAAAGGTAAAGTGCTTCTTCCAAAGCTGTATCTCCCCCACCCACTACAGCTACATCCTGATTACGGAAGAAAAAACCATCGCAAGTGGCACAAGCCGATACTCCACGATTCATAAATTGTTGTTCTGAATCTAATTCTAGCCATTTCGCAGATGCACCAGTTGCAATGATCAGTGCGTCACAACTCAAATCTGCGAAATCTCCCATCTGCAGTTGAAATGGTCTTTTACTTAGATCACAGGAAACGACTTCTCCCTCAATGAATTGAGTTTCGAAGCGCTCTGCCTGTTTCTTAAACAATTCCATAACTTCAGGCCCCTGAATTCCCTCGGGAAACCCTGGATAATTTTCAACCTCCGTCGTGATAGTGAGTTGACCGCCAGGTTGGATGCCATGAACCAACACTGGTTTGAGATTGGCCCTGGCAGCATAAATTGCTGCTGTCAGACCAGCTGGACCTGAGCCCAAGATAATTAATCGGTGATGGATTGGTGTACTCATATTTTATTTTGTTTTCGTGATACTACCCGCTCGAATGCAGCCCACGATCAAGTGGGATGCAAAAAATAAAACTATTATTTTCAAAGAGAAAGGGTTGTATGTTCAAGATAAATCCAGAATTTGATGATCGAAAAAATTCTTAGAGCAGCGCACAACCAAACCTCAAAAAATCCCACCCTTTAACTTACTAATCAAAAAACTAAATCTCACCAAAACTGAAACGCCTACTTTTCTTACTTCAATCTAACTCCAAATATTCTTGGTTGAATAGAGGATTTTTTTCAAATAAACTTACTTACTCAAGGTTGCTGGTACTCAGAATTCTTAAAACTAATTGAAACAATTCTTAGTTACGTAGAAAGATCAACACAAGAGTCTATGAAAAATTCGCCTTAATTTATGCTAGGCCAAACCGCTTCTTAAAAATCTTCATAGATATGAAAGCTTACTTCTTGATCTCCAAGGTCTGAATCTTAAGATCAAATATGAAATACTGGTCAACAACAGTTTAAAACTGTGTTGCGTTTGTCGAAGCTGCTGCATCTTTGAATTCGGTTCCATAAGGTAGGGTAATTCGCTTACTTATAAGCCAGTAATTCCAATTGAATTCTAACATTCGTTTAGAAGCCTAATTTTAGATAGGTTTGATGATTGCAAAGTTTAAATCCCATAAAAAAGTTGCCCACTAGTGGCAACACTAAGTTGGATTAAACCATAGCCAAGGATGGTAATATGTGGTCATATTTCTGGAAGCTTCTCTTCGGAGGTCCCCAAGAGAATGCTACATCGACATCAACAACTACTACGAGCACAGCCTCACAGTCCAGTGCTGAGTCAAAAACGATAAAGCTTGAGAGAGATGATCAGGGATCTGGTGTTCGTGAAATCCCTTCTTCCAGCATCGAAAATACTCAAACAGCTTCTATCTCGGAGACCTCATCTGAGGAAAAGTCCGAAGTAAAAGAAAATTCTTCTGTTCCCACCGAAGGAGCAACCTCAATAGATATTGAAACCAAATCAACGGCTAAGGTTGAACACAAAGATAATGACACTTTTCAAGCTGTTGAAGAACAGCCTGACTGGCAAGCTCACTTTCAGGAGATTGAACTTGCAAGGAAAGATGGATACTTGGACAAAGCTGAGGAAATGTTTGAAAGAGCCATTTTAAACAAAGCTCCTATCGATATCTACAGCGAAGGTCTATTCAAAATTTGGCGACTTCAGAATAAAGGGGATTTGAAGTCCGAGAAATTTGAGATAGTGCAAAACAGAGTTTTGAAGATGCTGGATATCTACGCACCTGGGGTGAAAATTACTGATGCACGTTCATTACACAAGGCTGCTGATCTACTGGGTAATGAAGAGATCAAGGATAAGGCCCTGAAAGCTATCAACGTAATTGAATCATCTAAGTAAGCAGTTCCCGCCCACCTTATTGGTAGCTTTCTCTAGGCTGAAAGCTACCAGTTAGTCATTACTCTCCCAGACCAAACATTAACCGGATTGTTACCAACGTCCGAATTAATCTTGATCAAATTTTTTCATCAAAAATTAAAATTTGACAGGAACTTGCGTTCTCAGGCAACCGCCAATTGTCTTTTGGAAAAGAGTCTCCTATCCTCATTAGAAATTAATTTTCCTTCCTAACTACACCCTTGAGCAAAATGAGATTCTCATTTCTATTGGCAATTCCAAGTCTGTTTTTCCAAATCAGTTGTAGTTCCAACTCAGCAGTCGAGTTGAATGTCCAACGTCCAGCCCAACTAGATGTTCCTAGAGAAGTTACGGAAATCTACATTCGTGAGGATTTGGTTAAGACTGAAGGCGATCAACTAAATCTGAAGGAGATTTTGCTGCAGGAACTTGTCAACGAATTGAACCATCAAGGCCGATTCAACGCTCAGATTGTAGACACATTACCTGCAGAAAAATTAGTACCCGGCCAACGGATTGGGATAATCCAGGGCGCAATTGTTAGCGGTGGAGAAAGAGAAATAGGACAATTCACCGAACTGGCAACTTGCAAGGGTGGAATCGGAGGTAGATTATCTGCTGGCGCGAGCATCGCAATTGGCGAAGATGCCCTTACATTGGATAGCAGAGCTTATATTTGCCGCCCCGGAGGACTGGGCTCGTCTCTGATAGATCTCGGCGCAGCAACGTTATTGACTGGGATGGGTGTCGATGCAGATCTACCACCGGTCAATCAAGTCATCAGAACCTACCGCTACAGAAACATTTCTCTTTACACTGAAACGAGCTTCAGCTTGACCATCATTGGTGGAGATCAAGAACAGAGGACCGTAGCTGTGCGAGTTTCTGGAGGAGATTTTGGCAAGCAGATGATTGACACTGAAAGTTATCAACATCGCTATGAGGCTAGACCAATACCAGGCATAGCCAATTTGGTGAATCGGTCTAAAATTCCTCTGATTCCGATTCCAATTAGGGAGTTAGCGGTAGTCGAGCAAACAAACCCCAAAGAAATTTTTTACGTGGACAAGAGGCTTCCAAATCCAAATCTCAACGACCTGCCAGATGAAGAGCGAGAGCAGATTCTTCAAAAATTAGGATCAAAAGCGGTGGAAGCTTTTCTTCAAAGCATCTCACCAACTACTCAACGCATTAAGGCTTTGGTTGCAGAAGGAGGGGAAGAAGAACGTGCAGAGGAGCTGCTGAAAGATGGCCTTTGGGACGAAGCTCGTCAGCGTCTTGAGTCACTATCAAAAGATGATCGGACTGCCGAGGACTGGTATAATCTTGGATTGAGTTATGAGGCTGGTGCAGTCAGTAGGGATGACTACCAACAAGCTAGAAGAGCCTATCTTGAGGCGTTAAAAAAAGAAAATGGGAACAGGGACTTTGCAGCTTCAGTTGGGCGTGTAGAACGGAGGCTTGCTGAATATCGACAACTGGCATCCCAGCGAGTGATCTGATTCATGAGTACTTCTCAATTCCAACAGGAAGTTAATAGGCGTCGAACATTCGGGATCATTAGTCACCCTGATGCCGGTAAAACCACTCTTACTGAGAAAATCCTGCTCTATGGCGGAGCAATACAGCTCGCAGGCTCTGTCAAGGCTCGTAAAGCCAGTCGTCATGCAACCAGTGACTGGATGGAAATTGAGAAACAGCGTGGTATATCTGTTACTTCTTCCGTGATGAAATTCACTTACCAAAACTGTGAAGTGAATCTTTTAGACACTCCTGGACACCAAGATTTTTCTGAAGACACCTATCGAGTTCTTACTGCCGTGGACAGTGCCCTCGTTGTCATTGACAGCGCAAAAGGGGTTGAGGAACAAACCAGAAAATTGATGGACGTTTGCAGACTGCGAAATACTCCGATCATAACTTTCGTAAATAAACTGGATCGAGAAGGGCTACCGCCTCTAGACGTGCTGCAGGATGTTGAAGAGACCCTGCGGGTCGAATGTGCTCCAATGAGCTGGCCCATTGGGATGGGAAAATCCTTCAGAGGCACATACAACCTATATCGCAAAGAGCTTTCATTATTTGCTGCCTCCAGAACAAAGAAAGTTGACGATATCGTCCGCATCACTGACCTTGCAGGTCCCAAATTGGATGAACTATTGGGCAAACAAGCAGATGAACTTAGAGAAGATATCGAGTTGCTGGAAGGTGCTTCAACTCCATTCAATAGCGAACGCTATCTGAAGGGTCTACAAACTCCTGTTTTCTTTGGAAGTGCAATCAATAGCTTCGGTGTCTCTGAGATGCTTGATGCCTTTGTGGAAGTAGCCCCTGCACCAAGGCAGAGATCCACGCAAACTCGTGAGGTCTCTCCCTACGAAGAGGCCTTCAGTGGAGTCGTTTTTAAGATTCAAGCGAACATGGATCCGGCTCATCGAGACCGAATTGCCTTCTTGAGGATCTGTTCCGGGCGTTTCCAGCGTGGGATGCGTGTCAAACATCAGCGATTGGGAAGAGAAGTGCAATTACACAATGCTATTATGTTTCTTGCTCAGGATCGAGAAAATGTAGAAGAAGCGTTTCCCGGCGACATTATTGGCATACACAATCACGGTACCATACGTATCGGGGACAGCTTTGCTGAAAAAGAAGATCTCCGATTTGTCGGCATTCCACATTTTGCCCCAGAGCACTTTCGGAAAGTCCGTATCGACAATGCCTTGAAAGCCAAGCAATTAGAAAAAGGCCTACAACAACTCACTGAAGAAGGAGCTGTTCAGTTGTTCCGGCCGCTTAATCGAAATGATTATCTTTTGGGAGCCGTGGGTATTTTGCAGTTTGATGTCATTCTTGCTCGTCTGAAAAATGAATATGGGGTCGAATCTCACTTGGAACCTGCAAATTTTTTAACGGCACGATGGGTAGTGACTCAAGACGCTGAGGCTTTAAAAAGATTTGAAAAACAGTTTCTTGATTCCTTGGCTAGGGATTCTCAGGGGAATCTTGTTTATCTTCCAGCCAATGCATGGAGACTTGAGCGAACAACAGAAGATTGGCCAGAAATCCAGTTTCTTCAGACAATGGAAATTAACTGATCATGGCAAACGAGCGAATAGTTTACTTCGCACATGGGCATGAAAGTGGTCCCTGGGGAACAAAGATCAAAAGATTGGCCCAAGTAGCTGAAAATTTGAATTTCAGAGTGGTCAGCCCTGATTACTCAGTCATTAAAAGCGGCTATGGACGAGTTGAGAAGTTACTTTCGCTTCAAACCTTTGCTGCAGAACAACTAATTCTTGTTGGTTCTAGTATGGGGAGTTGGGTATCCCTCTGTGCATCAGAGAAGCTGAAGCCACAGGGACTTTTTTTGTTGGCTTCTGCTGTTGGCCTTGAAAATCTGGAACCCAATTCGCCTAGGCCATTTGCTGAGAAGACCTTATTGGTTCATGGTTGGGATGATGAGGTGGTTCCCGTCGAAAATGTGATCAAATTTGCACGTAATTACCAAGTTCCTCTTCACTTGCTGCCCGCTGATCATCGTTTGATTACTCAATTAGACTCGGTCGCAAACATCTTTCAAAACTTCCTGCAACAGTGTCTGGAATCCAAGAAAGACGGAGACCCTCGATCCCAATGGGAGAAGGAACAAGAGGCAAAATTCCAGAAAGAAACTATCAATCAGATCCAGCCTCGTATTCCACGCTAGTTTAATGCTCCTCGAAATTCACCCGTACAATCCCCAGCCCCGTTACATCAACCAAGTCATTGATGTCCTCCAGAATGATGGAGTCATTATTTATCCTACAGATACCGTTTATGGACTTGGCTGCAACATCTACAGCAAGAAAGCACTAAAAAAAATAAGTTTGATCAAGGATGTCGATGCTAAACGACATTTGACTTTCATTTGCTCCAGCCTCCAACAGATCCAAGAATATTCGCAGGGCATTGATACAGCAGTTTTTAAAATTTTAAAACGCCACCTCCCAGGTCCATATACTTTCCTGTTCCGAGCCTCCAAAATCGTTCCCAAGCTTTTACTAACAAAACGAAGTACAATTGGTGTTCGCTGGCCTGATCAAATCATCGCTACACAAGTCGTTTCAGAACTGGGGAATCCAATTCTTAGTAGCTCGCTATATAGCGGTGAAGATCACCTTTTTGACAACGCATGGGAAATCCATGAGGAATTTGGTAAGCAAGTGGACTTAGTGATTGATGGAGGAGAAATTTTTGCTGAGCATTCGACAATTATTGATTTCACGACTGAAGCGCCAGATGTCATCAGGATTGGCAAAGGCCAAATTGACTGGTTGGACCAAATTTAATTTTGAGAAGAACGTTGACTGATCAAATCCTTATCACAGGATGCGGAACCTTTATTCCACCAGAAGTTATTGATAATGAGACGTTGGTTAAGGCCTATAACGCTCATGTTGAGGAATACAATCAGGAGTACTCAGCAGAAATCGCCGCTGGTGATAGGACCGCCTTAAAAACCTCCAGCGCTGATTTCATCAAGAATGCTTCAGGCATTGAATCGCGACACGTAATGGAGGCTAGTGGGATTATTGATCCAAAAAGGCTGCGTCCTGATCTAGAAGATCGAAATCCAGATGAATTGAGCTATCAAGCGGAAATGGGTTTAGCAGCCGCCAAAAATGCTTTGGATCAAGCAAATAAATCAGCCAGTGACGTTGGCATGCTGATATCAGCCTGTTCCAACTATGAGCGTCCCTATCCTAGTTTAGCCATCGAAATTCAAAAAGCTCTCGGCATTAATGGATTCGCTTTTGATATGAACGTTGCGTGTTCCTCGGTACCTTTTGCCATTCGCTTGGCCTACAACTCACTAATTACACAGCCTGAACTTCCAGGAGTTCTGATTGTCAGCCCTGAATTTTACACAGGGCATCTCAATTTCAGTGATCGAGAAAGTCATTTTATTTTTGGGGATGCCGCAGGTGCACTCTATCTGGAACGAAGCGAGACTTCAAAATCGAGCAATGCTTTCTCCGTCAAGAATATTCATCTCCAGACTCATTTCTCAAACAATATCAGAAATGATGGAGGTTTTCTCCGTCAAGCAGTGAACAGAACGGATCCATGGCATCCCAGAAATCTTTTTTCTCAGCAAGGTCGGGCAGTATTTAAGGAAATTGTTCCACTCGTCTCAGAGATGATCCTGAATCAGTTGGATGAAGAGAGAATCAAGAGCAGCTCCATCAAGCGCGTATGGTTACATCAGGCAAATAGCAAAATGAATTTATTGCTTGCTAAAAAAGTTCTAGAACGAGAGCCTTCGCCAGCTGAACTTCCATTGGTTTTAAAAAAGTGTGGCAATACTGGAGCAGCTGGAGTGGTCTTAGCTTTCTCTGAATCACAGAATCTAGATAAAGGATCTTGGGGCGTGTTTTGCGCTTTTGGAGCTGGTTATTCAGCCGGATCAGTTTTGTTACAAAAGTGCTGAAGCAGAGGTGCTGCCTATGAGTAGATTCAACAATTGCAAGAGGAAAATCCTTGACAAATGAAACAATAATAATAATAATTTATGGTTTTTAAGTGAATTACGGATGCGCTAAAAAAATTGAAAGCACGCTGTGATTTCGTTTAGCGGGACCACCCGCAGGAAAAGAACATGGTTAGGAATTCATGTCTTTCCCTACCCCAAGACAAGGAGTCGTAGTCGCTATGACTGAGCAAGCTACAGCAGCCAACGAAAACATCGAAGATAACTCATTTGGCGAAAAAATGGTGCAGTGGCGCGAAAATGCAGGCCTGACCCGCAAAGATTTTGCCCGAAAGCTGAATGTTTCATTGACCGCCGTCAAGAACTGGGAAACCGGTCACTCCACACCAAAATTGACCAAATACAGTGAAATTGCAAAAGTCTTGGGTATTAACGTACGTGAGATGGGACTTGATGCCAATTTAGACCTAGATCGTGTTGGTGATCGCATCAAATACGCACGTCTTCTCCGAGGAATGTCTATTGAAGCTTTTTCATATGAATTTGGTTTTGCCATTCAAACTGTGAAAAGTTGGGAATCGCACGCTGCTGATGTCTCGGATGCTGCGCTCGAAAGAATATCTAGAGCTTTAAACGTCCCTTACGAATTCTTCCGCGTGAAAAGTGATCCTCACACTGTTCTTGAAAACGCCTGAATGATAGGGGGTAGGCCCTACCCCCGTATCCCACCTGACTCAGTTCAATTCCCAATCGTATTCAATGATCAGGGGAGAATGATCTGAGAATCTTTTCTCTTTGTAGACTGATCCCTCAATTGCAGATGCAGCAAGCTTTGGCGTAGCTATTTGATAGTCAATTCGCCAACCAACATCCTTCTCCCAAGCTCTTCCCCGATTGGACCACCAAGTATACATTTCAAGATCTGGATATAAACTCCGGAACACATCATTAAACCCACCAACCTCAAAAAGTTCTGTCATCCATTCTCTCTCCTCTGGAAGAAACCCAGAATTTTTCTGGTTTCCTTTCCAATTCTTCAAATCAATCTCTTGGTGAGCAATGTTCAGGTCACCACAAACCAAAACTTGTTTACCTGAATCAACCAATGAGGAACTCCATCCGCGAAACCAATCTAGAGTTTCATACTTGAAATTTTGTCGTTCATCACTACGAGTCCCAGAGGGAAGATAAAGTGAAAGCACATATAGATCTTGGAACTCAAGAAGAAGAAATCTCCCTTCTTTATCAAAATCTTGCCAATCTACTTTTTTTTCAACTGAGATCGGCTTTTTTTTCGAATAGATCCCAACTCCTGAATAGCCTTTTGCTTCTGCAAAGGAAAAATATGACTGAAATCCTTCAATCTGAGTCTGTTCAGTAGTCAACTGCTCAGGTTGAATCCGAGTTTCCTGCAAAAGAATTAAATCAGCATCCTGCTTTTTTAACCATTCTCCAAATCCCTTTCGAAAAGCGGCTCGAATCCCGTTTAGATTTAATGTTATGACTCGCATGAAAAATTCTATTTTCTATATAGTTTCTGGAAGATTGAATGGTTTTGGCGGATAACTAAGCAGAATAAATTGTACCAAAGAAGGTTGGTGATCTTTGGTCATCAACGATTCATTGAAATCTTTGTTGTTCCTGAAGAGGTAACTTGGCAAAACAGCGTGGGCAATATCACCGATTAATTAAAAGCCTAATTCAAAGTGAGAAAAACGACCTTTTGCAAAGTCTGCTCAAGGATCTTAGCCCCTTTGACATTGCCGCTGCAATGCTTCAGTTAAAAACTAAGTACCAAGTTCAGATTCTCGCCACACTGCCCGAAGATCGTGCATCAGAAGTTTTAGCTGAAATGAGTTCAACCCCACTTCCACTTTCAGATCTCGTTGCCGAGTTACCCCCGGAGCAACTAGGTGGCTGGGTTGGCGAAATGCCAAAAGATGATGCGGCAGATTTTGTTGGATTGATGGATGCCCAACAAGCCGACGAAGTGCTTCAATTACTGCCAGATCACCAAAGAGAAGAAATCACGTCTCTTCTCCAATACGCGCAGGATACTGCCGGGGGGATAATGAACCCCTATGTGATTTCTGTGCAAAAAGAGCAATCTGTGGACGAGGCCATTCGGAGCATCCGTCAGTATATTGAACTGCAAAATTCGATGCAGCCATTCTATACGGTTTATGTTGTTGATGAATTTCAACATTTGATTGGAACAGTCGCCGTCACACAGCTATTGCTTGCTAAGAGGCAAACGCTCATCAGCGAAATGATGAATCCTGATGTGATCGCTGTTGATGTGGATTTGGATCAAGAAGAGGTCGTACACATTGCCAAGGAATACGACCTGGTTGTGGTTCCTGTGATTGACAAATATCTCCGTTTGATTGGCAGAATCACAATTGATGACCTAGTGGATGTGATCTATGAAGAGCATCAGGAAGATATTGCACAGATCAGTGGGACAGCGAGAGAGGAAGTTTTAGAAGTGTCGCTGATTAAAACTGTTCGTGAGCGTTTACCCTGGCTAATGCTTGGGATGCTAGGGGGCAGCCTAACTGCTTTAGTAATGAGAGGTTTTGAACATTCATTGATTGATATTCCCCAAGTGACGTATTTTGTGCCCCTTATTGCAGCCATGGCTGGGAATATTGGGATTCAGTCGTCATCTATTGTTGTTCGCGGCTTAGCTACGGGAGCAATAGGTACTGGAGACTTGATCGTGAGGGTTTGGAGAGAACTTCGAGTGGGAATTCTGTTAGGAATTGTCTGTTCAATCGTACTTGGTTTTATGACCTTCTTATTGACTTGGAATCCTGGGATGGCCCTGACCACTCCAGTTTCACTACTAATTGTTCTCTGTTTTGCGGCTGTGGTAGGTTCGGCAGTTCCTATTCTGCTGAAGAGAGCAAACATAGATCCTGCGCTAGCAATCGGGCCGTTCATCACGACGATGAACGACTTGGTTGGTGTTTGGATCTATTTAACAATTGCTTTTCAGGTAGGAGACTGGCTCTGAGAATTGAGCCTAGCTATTATTGCCCCAGTGCAGATTTTGGAAGGATTTCTGGGTACTCTGTGTAGTCTGTTTCAAAGTATCAAAGTCGTCTGTGACCTGCACACTAAATTTACCATTCGAATTACCAGCTTCTCCAATCATCATTGGCAAGTCATTGATTTTGACAACTGCTTTCCCTGAATATGGAACAGAGATTGGGAGAACCTGTCCTACTTTCAACAACAACCCACTCCTATCGCCTAATTCAACTGTACCCAACTCGGCTTTGACCTCATAGCGCATATCCATTAGCAGTTGTTGAAAATGATCCTCAACATCTTTCTGGAAATGATCCATGGATTCTGGAGGCAGCACTCTTCTATCATCTAGTTTAGATAGCAGTGGATGAACAACAGAATAGGGAATACAGATGATCAGATAACTCTCAAATCCTTCCGAGCGGAAACGAAGGGTTCCCAGAAGGCAACGTTCGAAAGGAAGCATCACCTTAGCGCGCATTGGGTGGGTCGTGATCCGCTTTAGGTGCAGTGGCAATTCACCAATATTGAACCAGCAGCCTTCCAAGTCAGCAACAATCTGAGAAACGATATCAAACAATGACTTTTGCGTCTCAGAGTTTAACTCAGTCACATCTAAGGGAACTGTGTTTTCAAGTGCATCCGGATCTCGATCGATACAGGCTTGGGCAATCGCGTTATCCAGAATTAGAAGCCCCTTACCCTTTTGGTCTGACTCAAAAATGTACATGGGTTGATCACCCAGCATTTTGAGTACGTCACTAAATCTGGTCCAGATGACTGTTTCAGCTTCAATTTCAAAAACTGAGTGGAGGTGATCGAATAAGGTACTTTCTAACTGGTTTGCCCATCGACGCATTACGACATCAAGCCAGCGAAAGCGACCAACGTGGATTTCGGCTTCGGCGAGAGAAAAGTCTTCTATCTCTTCTGGCAATTCTTCTGGTGAGTACAACATCAAAAAGCTCCTTATCCTTGGTGGATACCAATTACACGTACTCCCAATTTCTCCCGATTAATCACCACAATCTCACCGTGCGCAACCAGTTTGCCATTAAGTACGATATCAACCGGCTCTCCAGCTGCTTTATCTAGTTCAATCACGCTGCCGTGAGTCAGTTGGGTAATTTCCTCACCAGTCAACCGTGTTCGTGCAATTTCAACAGTGGCCTCATGGTGGACATTCATCAAAAGTTCTGTTCCCACAGACATTTCTCCAATTACTTGCGCAGAGTTTTCAGCGACGATACCAACTGCGGCAATGCCCGCGGCTGCGGCGACAACCGGTGGTACCTCTTCTAAAATAGTTTCTTCTGACTCAGATTCAACAGTCTCCTCAGACTCTGATTCAACTGGATCCGAACTGGTCAGGAAAGGGTCGGCCTCATCATCCTCTTCAATTTCAGGGGAGAAACTTGGCTCATCTTCATTCAAGTGTTCAGCAAATGGGTCTTCTTCCGAGTCATTTTCAACCTCAGCAGTTGATTCGGACTCATCCCCTCCGCCAACTGGTTCTGTATCCATCGACATTTCTTGAAGATCATCTGCCGAACCATCAACATCAAACTGCATCTCTGCATCGGCACTGACCGTTTCAGGCTCATCAACAGGTGCATCTTCACTCAGAGCTTCCAATAACTCATCATCTGAATCGCCAGAATCATCCGTACCAAGACTTTCAAACTCATCTGAATCACTGCTGGCTTCTGTAGACTCGTCATCGAAACCAATTTCTGAAACCTCAGACATTCCCGAGTCTAAGTCCATATCGTCAAAGCTCAAACTATCATCATCCGTATCGAAACCGTCTAAGCTGAGATCATCATCGTTTTCTGCCATTACAGTCCTTATTCAGTTTTTCAGGAACTTTTTAATTGATATGGTTCAAAAAAAATTGTTTACGTTGGAATGCTAAAATCAGTCCAATAAAAAATTTTGTAACCTTCCTGAATGCTGAGCAATTTAGTAGAAACTTGGTGATTTTCCAAGCTGGGAGATGTGCTTATCGGAACTATCGTAACTCTGACGGACAGGAACCTTTGAAACAATAATTGCTTCCTTAGATTTTGCAAGCAAAGGATAACAGAGATGATTTTTGATTAATCAACTAAATTCACCCCAATTTTTTGGAATCACTTTGAATTTTTGAAGCAATTAATAGCTTGTCGACCTGAATCAAATAGAGGCTCCAAGTGTTGAAAAGCTGTAACAACACCCAGTAAGCGGATGATCTGCCTATCGAAACAAAATGTAGGATACCAAAACCAGTATCGTTAAAAGCAAGAAGGGTAAGGAACCAAATTTTTGCATCATCCTCAATCTTTACTGGCCAACAAATCATTCAGAAGATGTTTTAACTCACTGGAGGAATGGGTCTGCTGTATCCGATCTTGCGGTATGGCCTCTTCCCCTGACAAAGCACCACAGATTGCCCCAACCTGAATAGCTCTTGAACAATTACATCCTCCCGCTCGGATAGTCATCCTGACGGATTCAATGAAAGATTCACCTTTCAAAACAGCGTGCATTGCTCCTTGGAAGGTCCCAGGAAAAGGACACGCTTTGCCAATTCGCTCAACAAAATCTGTATTGTCTTCATCAAGATTCTCAACGATCAATTCGATTTCCTCTTTCACCTTTTGCGAAAACAGCTTTGGATAATCAGTCAGAAGTTTGTTGACAGGCTCAGATTCAGCATCAATCGCCCATTTCAGCAGTGTTCCTGTCACCAAAGCATGGTCGCTACAGGTTTCGCTATTAGCTAGCAGCTTCAAAGCTGAGTTTGATTTTTCCAAAGATTCTTCGCTGGATTCAACCAACAAAACAGGGAATGCTGCGCAGAAGGCATCCAACTCAGAGGCGTCTTCAGGTCCCAAAGGGATCTGACCCGTTAATCGGTGATTCTCCAACATTTTGGTCATCAAACCATTCCGCCAAGGCCCATTAATTGGTCCAGGTGTTTTTTCATCCCTTTTCGCGTCAGCATACCGCTTCTTTCAGTCTTGAAATGAGTCTTCGTAAGCGGAATTCAATCCAAAATGTTCCTCGGCTTTTTTCAAGAAAATGGAAGGATTAAAATTACCACCGTTCTCTCCAAGGGCTCTGAGCATCACGACTGTGGTATCAAAGTAAGAGCTGTGCGCACCAGTTGGAAGTGTGTAGAATGGGGATTCACTGGTTGGCCAAAACTCTGGCTGAAATACTTTTTTTAAGAGTGATTCCATCTTCTCACGATCATAAATCCAGTGAAGAGGGCGGCTTGCTGCATCGGCCACAGCTGCTCCATGTATTGCTCCACTTTCTTCATTTTTTAACCAATTCAATTGTTTGTAATTCTAATGGATTTCTCGTCAACGGATTATTCTTATTATTTTCTGATCATTGCGGGCATTTTGCCTTTTGTCCTCACCGGTGTTGCAAAATATGGAGTTTACAGTCGCCATGAGAATCGTGAGCCCAGAACATTTCGCGCTTCACTGACTGGATACCGCAGGAGAGCCTATGCCGCTCAAGACAATTCCTTTGAGTCCTATCCGTTTTTTGCATGTGGTGTCATCGTCGCCCATTTGTGGGGCGAGCCAAGTCATTTTTTATGGATAAACTCATTGGCAGCCTTGCATGTTGTGGCTCGCTTTTTCTACGGATGGGCCTATGTAACAAACAAAGACTTGCTACGTTCACTGTTCTGGTCCATCGGATTTTTTGCAGCCCTATCACTCTATCTGGTTTAGGTACCCATGGAAATTCGACGTACCAATCCAAGCCAGCTTCTCCTCTCTTTTTTTCTCCTAATTTTCTTGAGTGGCATTTCCAAAGATCTACATGCTTTCGATGGAGCTACAAATGTAGATGCCTTTCACTTAAATCGAGAAAATTTTCTCGACATCCAGTCATATTTATTTAGTGCAGCACAAGATCGAAAATGGCGTCGAGCTGAACAAGGTTGGCGTATGACTGGGGGTAGCCTTGGACTGGACCTACTCTTTTTGAAATTCCAGTTGAAATTAATTGAACAACTGAGTCGAGGATTCAGCGCTAGTGTCAGAATGGACCATGAAGAGTTTTATGAGAGAAAACCACTAAATTTTGAAATCGAGGTGGGCTGGCACGCGAGTTCTAAAGTCACACTTGGAATTGCCGGGCAACCTCAATTTGACAAACGAAATGCAGACTACGGGGCCTTCATCACCCTCGGAGACCGTCAGGAGAGCTTCCTTAGACTACATCAACTGCGACAAAACTTATTTTATAACGAGAAAAATCTTTATGATCAATCAACTCAAGACCCCCATCCAATTGAAAACCAAGTTGAAGGCACATGGCTTGGGGATGATTGGGAATTTGGATTTAAATGGACTGAATCACTACCCATGAAATTACTGGATCCAACCCTAGCCCTGAATTTCTCACATGAAGAGACACAGCAACAACTACTTATTGAGCATCAGTGGAATCCTGATTGGACACTCGGATGGCAATGGGAAAAATTTCGTTCTGAAAAATATCGAGAAGTGACTATTTCTCCTGATCCATCTGATCATCGCTATCAGGAGGCAAGTTGGTCGCAACAAATACTGCAAGCTGATGGTCCTTTAGCTCAAGATTGGTATTTGAATGCCGGTTTACGATACGACATGTTTCGGCATCATTTACTTCAGCTAAATGCAGTAAACGAAAGCGAAGAGAATACTATTTATTCCTATCAATGGTTTGGTTCTATGCGTCAACTCCTGGGCAATGAAACCGCTTGGGAAACTGGAATTTACTTGGGTCAGGTAGATAAATCGATCATCAACTTAAATGATTTTTCGAAAGAAGAGGATAGAGGACCCGAAGGCAAATTACGAATTAGTTGGGAAGTCCGAAATGATTATGTGGGTGGAGGTGC